>Ga0255341_1000133_pt1 | contig 137048 bp, 96 predicted proteins | sample wastewater_treat_8_FD_192418 | JGI IMG/M metagenome (GOLD analysis project Ga0255341, IMG submission 192418) | Wastewater microbial communities from Lulu Island WWTP, Vancouver, Canada - plant12 | ecosystem: Engineered > WWTP > Wastewater > Unclassified | place: Canada: Vancouver, British... | reverse complement strand
CAAGTTACCCCCCAAGTTACCCCCCAAGTTACCGTGCAAGATAAAACCCCATTAAGCACGGCTGTAATGAACTTAATTAGAGTCTTGGAAGGGGAAATGTCAAGAGAAGAGTTACAAGAAGAGTTACAGTTAAAAGATAGAAAGCATTTCCGAACCGTTTATATTAATGAGGCATTAAACGGTGGATGGATTGAAATGACAGAAGTTGAATTTAACCACCCAAATCTAAAATATCGCCTGACCGAAAAAGGGCTAAAGGCAAAACAGTACAGTGGGGAAAATGAAAAAATATAGTTACTATAAAAAGAGCGGCATTAAGTGGATTAGGGCAATACCAAATCATTGGGATGGCACTTTGCTATCTCAGCGAATTCCATCCCTGCGCCCGTAGTTCAATTTCTTCACCCTCGCGACCGATAAGATGTAGTCCTAATTCAGGTTTGGTCATATGTCCGATGATGCCCACTCCTTCTAAGGTGACAATTTTCTCGTAGTCATTCAAAGAAGCGGTAAAGAGCAATTCGTAATCTTCACCGCCATTTAAAATGGCTGTCACAATACTTATGTTCAATTCCTCCGCCATCATCGCCGCTTGAATATTGATTGGCAGTTTGTCTTCGTAAATCCGGCATCCGGTGTTGCTTTGTGAACAAATATGCATCAACTCGGAGGATAACCCATCCGAAATATCCATCATAGCCGTTGGGATAATTTCTTTTTCTGCCAATTTTTGGATGATGTCTTTTCGGGCTTCGGGCTTTAATTGTCGTTGTAAGATATAGTCTTTCCCCTCAAAATCAGGTTGGGTTTCCGGATCGGCATCAAAAACAATTTTTTCCCGCTCCAACAATTGCAATCCCATATACGCTGATCCCAAATCACCGCTTACGCAAATCAAGTCATTGGCTTTAGCGCCGTTGCGATATACGATTTTACCTTTTGCACCTTCTCCTATGCAGGTGATGCTGATGGTTAATCCGGTTAGGGAAGCAGAGGTGTCGCCTCCCACCAAATCCACTCCGTAGAGTTGACAAGCCGTTGAAATTCCCTCATAAATTTGCTCTAAGTCTTCTACGGAAAAGCGTTGAGAAATACCCAAAGAGACGGTGATCTGCTTAGGCTGTCCATTCATTGCGTAAATATCTGAGAAGTTGACAATGGCAGCCTTATAGCCCAAATGTTTCAACGGTGTGTATACCAGGTCGAAATGAATGCCTTCCAACAGCAGGTCGGTTGTCACCAAAACTTCTTTATCAGGATAATGCAATACGGCAGCATCATCACCTACGCCCTTTACAGTAGATGGATTTGTGATTTTGAACTTTTCAGTCAAGTGTTTGATCAGTCCGAATTCCCCTAAGGTAGATATTTCAGTTCTTTCCATCAGCACGGGATTTTATCGATTCTCCTCTGGTGTCTGCCTCCTTCGAAGTCGGTTGAGAAGAACACGTCAATGATTTGGTAAGCTTCTTCTTTAGAAATAAATCTGGCAGGCAATGATAGCACATTGGCATCATTATGTGATCGTGCCAATCGTGCAATTTCAGGTGTCCATGATAAGGCTGCCCGAATGCCGGCGTGTTTGTTCACCGTCATGCTGATACCGTTCCCACTACCGCAGATTGAAATTCCGAAGTCGTAGCTTCCGTTTTCAACAGCTTTTGCCATGGGATGGGCAAAATCCGGATAGTCGGAACTCTCGGAAGAAAATGCACCGAAGTCCTTCAATTCCGACACATTTTTGCCCTGTAAATACTCTATTAACTTAACTTTTAATTCGTAGCCGGCATGGTCGCTGCAAATGGCTATTTTAAGTTGATTGAGAGGAGTCATAGAATAAGTATAAGTGTTTAAATAATTAATGCTAACTTAGGCAAATTGTTCTACATCATTTTTGCTGATGGGATTTTCTCCCAGGATAATTAGTCGCTCTACTACATTTCTCAACTCGCGGATATTGCCGTTCCATGTTTTTTGTTGTAATAATGCAATAGCGCCTTTGTCGATTTGTTTGGTCTGGGTACCTTGTTCGGAACATATTTGTTCAATGAAATAGTCCACCAACAAAGGGATGTCGTCTTTGCGCTCTTCCAGGTCAGGAACATGGATGGGGATGACATTGAGCCGGTGAAACAAATCTTCCCTGAAGTTGCCTTTTGCTATCTCTTCTTGCAAGTTTTTGTTGGTGGCTGCGAATACCCTTACATCAACTTTGATGCTTTTATCGCTGCCCACCCTCGACAATTTATTTTCCTGTAACACGCGCAATACTTTGGTTTGTGCCGATAAGCTCATATCGCCGATTTCGTCCAGGAAAATCGTTCCTCCATCGGCTTGTTCGAACTTCCCAATACGCTGTTTAACGGCGGAAGTAAATGCCCCTTTTTCATGTCCGAAGAGTTCGCTTTCAATCAGTTCGGAGGGAATGGCTGCACAGTTGACTTCGACAAAAGGCGCTCCGGAACGATTGCTTTGTTCGTAAAGTAGTCTTGCGACAATTTCTTTCCCTGTGCCATTGGAGCCGGTTATCAATACCCTGGCTTCCGTAGGTGCTACCCTGTCAATCATATCCCTTACCTTTTGAATAGCAGGTGTTTGACCAATCATCTGATACCGGCCGGCTACTTTTTTCTTTAATGTTTTCGTTTCAGCAACTAAAGTGCTTTTGTCCAATCCATTTTTGATTGTTATCAGCAAGCGGTTCAAATCGACCGGTTTCTCAATAAAATCGAAGGCTCCCTTCTTGATACAATCCACTGCCGTATCAATGGTGCCGTGTCCGGAAATCATCACAACGGGCGCTTCTATTTCCTTCTCTTTCAGGGCAGTCAATAATTCCACTCCGTCCATTTCAGGCATTCTGATATCTGAAAAAATGAGATCGAAGAAATTATTTTCTGCAAGCTCCAATCCTTCTTTGCCGTTTTCTGCCAGGGTGACCTGATGCTTTTCAAACTCAAGAATGTCTTTTAGCGTATTTCTTATGCTGCGTTCGTCATCAACAACTAATATCTTTGCCATATGATTACATTAGGTTATATCAGGATGTAGTTTACAAATCAAATCCAATGTCCGATCTGAAATATTTTTTATCAAATTGAATGAGTTGGGCGTTTTTATAGGACAATTTTAATGCTTCTTCTTTGCTATTGCCATACGAGCTGATTGCCATTACCCTTCCGCCTGAGGTGACAATATTTCCATTTTTTTGTGTGGTTCCTGCTTGAAACACAATGCTGTCCCTTACCTGATTTAATCCCGTGATTAATTTTCCTTTTTCATAGGCTTCAGGATAACCACCCGAAACGAGCATTACCGTGGCGGCATGTCTGACGTCAAATTCTACTGTTTTTTCATGTATGTTGCCATTTGCCACCCCTTCCAATAAGTCCACCAAATCGCTTTTTAAACGAAGCATCACCACTTCAGTTTCCGGATCGCCCATGCGGGCATTGTATTCAATTACATAAGGTTCGTTGCCGACTTTAATCAAACCGAAGAAAATAAATCCCTTATATACAATGCCTTCTTGATAAAGTCCCACAATCGTAGGTCTGATGATGCGTTCCTCCACTTTTTGCATGAAAGTCGCGTCTGCAAAAGGGACAGGAGAAACAGCACCCATCCCGCCGGTGTTCAATCCCGTGTCGCCTTCCCCAATGCGTTTATAGTCTTTCGCTTCGGGTAATATTTGATAATGCTTGCCGTCGGTAATTACAAATGCAGAACATTCAATACCCGAAAGGAACTCTTCTATCACGACCACCTCGCTTGCCTTACCAAATTTTCCATCCAGCATATTACGGAGTTCGGAAATGGTTTCCTCCAAATTCTGAAGTATCAACACGCCTTTGCCCGCAGCCAAGCCATCAGCTTTCAATACATAAGGTGCTTGCAGAGACCGGAGAAATTCAATTCCTTCTTGTAAGTTATTAGTTGTAACACTTAGGTATCGGGCTGTTGGGATGTTATGCCGCATCATAAACTGCTTGGCGAAGTTTTTACTGCCTTCGAGTTGTGCGCCTGTTTTATCCGGACCAATGACTGCAATATTTTTTAATGCTTCATCCTGGGCAAAAAAGTCCGCGATGCCGTTAACCAACGGATCTTCGGGTCCCACCACCACCAAATCGATTTGGTGTTCTAATGCGGCATTTTTAATGGCTATAAAATCGTTCACGGCAATGGGTAAATTTTTACCCAGGGAAGCTGTGCCCGGATTCCCAGGCGCAATAAACAGTTGTGTTAATTTTGGACTTTGAGCTATTTTCCAAGCTAAAGCATGTTCCCGGCCTCCCGACCCCAATAAGAGTATGTTCATGTTAGGTGAATGATAATTTGCACACAAAAGTAGTATAATATTAGGGTATTCGCAATTGTGTGACTCGTTTTCATCCACATAAGTTTACCCAATTGAATTTTCACCAAAACAAAATTCATAATCAACCTGCGTTTGGTAAAATTAATAGGAAAGTGGTATTTTTGGGCAAAATATCAAATCACTCCTTTGAAGTCTGAAGAAAAAATATTAATAGAGCTTTTGAGAAACGGTTCGATTGAAGCGTTTGATAAACTATATAGTTTGTATAGTGCCAAATTATACAATTTTATAATGAAAGTTTCAGACTTTGACATTTATGTATCAGAAGAAATTGTTCAGCGTGTTTTTATAAAAATATGGGAAACAAGAACTGATATCGATCCTTCCAAATCTTTTAACTCATTCATCTTCACCATCGCTAAAAATATGCTTATAAATGACCATAACCATAAAATGGTCAAGTACATTTACGAAAATCACATCCTTGAAAAAACCACAAATTATTGTACGGCAACAGAAGAAGGCATTGAGTATTCTTTTCTAATACAATATGTAGAAACACTTATAGGAAAATTACCACCTGCCTGCCAAGATGTGTACAGACTAAGTCGCCTTGAATCCTTCTCTAACAAAGAAATAGCTAAAAAACTAAACAAGTCTGAAAGCACAGTAGAAAAACAATTGAGTAAGGCAAACAAGTTTATCTCCGAAAAGATAAAACAACATTACGACAAAATATTCATTGGGTTATTCATTCTGTTTTTTTAAAAATATTTGAATTTAATAGCGGATTTATTCCCTTTCAACTGTATAAATAGTAAACATGAGTAATTATGAACAAAAGGATTGAAAAATTGTTTCAGAAATATCTGTCTGACGTAGCCTCAGAGCAAGAGAAAAGGGAGTTGAATAATTGGATAGCATCTAATAAAGAGTTGCAAAGTTGGCCTGAGGCCCAGTTATATGACTCTGCCGACTCAATGAATGAAGAGCAGCAAAAAAGAATGTTAGAAAACATTCACCGAGTGATAGATAAGCAAGAAAGTAAAACGTTCATTTTACCTTCCTGGGTAAAATCGGCTGCTGCCGTTATTCTCGTACTTACTACGGCGGGAAGCTTGTTTTTTGCGCTTACCAACAGAGACAACACTCCTACGCTTTACTCAAAAGTGGAAGCCATGCGTGGGCAAAAATCAAGCATAACCCTGCCGGATGGCACAAGTGTTATACTTAACTCCGAATCTTCCATTATGTATGGAACGGACTATAATAATTCTAACCGAACGGTTGAGTTACAAGGTGAAGCCTACTTTGATGTAAAACAAAATCAGACTCTTCCATTTACTGTGAAAGCCGGAGATCTGTCCATTACCGCTAAGGGAACTGCATTTAACGTAAGAGCATATTTAGATGAAAACTATATCTCTACTACTTTAACAGAAGGTAAGGTGGAAATAAAAACACCCAATGAAACCATGCATATGCTTCCTAATGAACGGGTTGAGTATAACAGCCAAAACAAAACAGCTTCAACTATAAAGTTAGAAAACGCGATACTATCTGTTGGGTGGCTTAATGATCAATTAAGTTTTGAAAGTGCCACTCTGGCAGAAGTTGCCAATAATTTAAGCAGAGCCTATAATATTGTCATTGAGTTCTCCAGTGAATCAATAAAAGAACAACGTTATACCGGAAGGATCGACAACAACAGCTTACATTCCGTATTGCGTATTTTATCTCTGACATCTCCCGTTGAATATAAGATAATTGGGGATAAAGTAATATTGTATGAATTACCCGATGAAATAAAATTTTTCTCTACTAAGAAGAAATAGGTGCGAACCACACAACACTACTTCCAAAAAACATTTTTTAACATATTTCAATAGTGGAGTTTCCCCGCCTGGTTTGTATAAAATAATAGAAAGTAAAATATAACTCTATAAAATTTTTAAAAATGGCCTATGAAAACACTGCGTTCTTGTTCAATTAATTGGACAAATCTCCGTTTCATTGTCTTTCTCGCGTTTATCATTTGCTCGCAGTTTCTCAATGCACAGGTAAACGTGAAAATAGACAACCAACCCATAAGGAGCATCCTGAAAGCAATTGAAAAAAAATCTGATTTCACTTTCTTTTTTAATGAAGGATTGCCCGAATTGGATAAAAATGCTTCTCTGGATGTAAGCGATGTAACCGCCGAAATTGCTGTAAAACAATTATTACAAGGCACCAATATCGCTTATGCAATTGAGGGTAAAACAATAATTTTAACGGCAAAAGAAAAGCTTGAAAGCACAAGAGCTAGCGATACATCTTCACCACGCCAGTCTGTTCAGCGCTCCAATGTTACCGGTACTGTTACGGATGAAACGGGTGAGCCTTTAATTGGAGTTTCTGTTGTAATAAAAGGTACTACAACAGGTGTCATTACTAATATTGACGGACGGTATAGCCTCAACAATGTGCCGGTAAGCGGAACCTTAGTATTCAGCTATGTTGGTATGAAGCAGGTGGAAGTTTCAGTAGATAGCAGAAGTAAAATTGACGTTATTATGTCAATGGAATCCAAGATTATTGACGAATTGGTTGTAATCGGCTATGGCACTATAAAGAAAAGAGATTTGACAGGCTCCGTATCATCTGTAAAAACTGATGATATTAACATGAATTCAACTATCTCAATTGGACAGGCACTCAAAGGTAAAGCCGCCGGGCTTACTGTCGTTCAAAACAGTGCTCAGCCGGGGGGCGGTCTTGATATCCTGGTTCGGGGTGGTTCTGGAGGCTCCGCTTATACTGACGACACTCCACTATATGTGGTGGATGGTGTTCCGATTTCCACTTTAGACCAACCCGGTAGTAATAACGAGAGACTTGATGCAGGTACGCAGGGCGTTTTAAATTTTATCAACCCCAACGACATTGCTTCCATTGAGGTGTTAAAAGATGCTTCTGCAACCGCCATCTATGGTGCTCGTGCAGCCGCCGGAGTTATTCTTATCACAACCAAAAGAGGTGAAACCGGAAAACCTGTGGTAAACTATTCAACATCTTTTGCCATACAAAAACACTCCAATATTTTTGATGTTTTCAAACTAAAAGAATGGATGGAGGAAAGAAATACCTCTACCTGGGATTATTGGATGTTTGAAAATGAAGTAATTCCTTATGGCAACAGAACATTAGAACAAGCTATGGCTTCTCCACGTAATGGTGTGGCGTATAAACTTCCATATTCTGACACACAAATAGCTGAAGCCGGAGAAGGTACAGACTGGGTTGATCTTGTTACAAGAATCGGCTCTATCCAACAACACAGTCTTGGAATACAGGGAGGTACGGAATTTACTAAATATATGGTGTCGCTCAACTATTATGACCACAAAGGGATCATCAAAAATTCGGAAGTAAAACGTTATTCGGCTCGTATTAATTTAGACCAAACAATAAACAATATCTTCAAAACCGGTGTTAATCTAACGCTCAGCCGAATGGACAACGACAATACGCCGCTTGGTGGAGAGCAATACGAAAAGTCGGGTTTGATTAGAGCCGCAGTTCAAATGGGACCACACATCCAGGCTGTTGATGAAGACGGCAACTATCCGATTAACCCGTTATTGCCTACGCAGCCAAACCCATATTCACTTTTGACAGTAACAGACAAAGGTAAAATGGACCGTTTATTGGCCAATATATTCCTTTTAATAGAGCCGATTGAAAATCTGATGTTCAGGTTGAATGTCGGAACAGACCTGGCGTACCAAAAGAGAAGTACCTATATGCCTAAAACTACGCTGCACGGAAATTTAGCCGGCGGACTTGCTTCTCTCAATCAAACAAGCAATCAGAGTTATTTGGCTGATATTAATGGGACATACACTTTCGACATTGCAGACATTCATAAGTTCATAGTTATGGCCGGTGCATCAGCCGAAAAAATGTTGGGTGACGGACATAACCTTGGGAATAATCAGTTCTTAACTGACGGATTCAAGTGGTACAACCTGCAATCGGGAGAAGGTACCAAAGTAGTAGGGTCCTGGGGATATGAAAACAAGGTCAGGTCATTCTTTTCAAGGGTCAACTACACTTTATTAGACCGATATTTATTTACAGCTACTTTTCGGGCAGACGGTGCAAGCGTATTTGCCAAAAACCACAAATGGGCATATTTCCCGTCTGTTGCTCTCGCTTGGAATATGGCAGACGAATCTTTTATGGAATTTGCAAAACCAGCTCTTGATTTATTGAAATTACGCATAAGCTATGGAGAAACAGGTAATTCGAGCATCGGCAGTAATGCTTTTGCAGCCTATTACGCTGCATCAGCCTGGAATGACTTTAATAAAAACCCACTTACCGGTGTATTCAATGACAGATTAGGAAATCCAAATCTCAAATGGGAAACTACCTCTGTTTACAATGCCGGTATTGACGTGTCCTTCTTCAATAGTAAAATCAATGTAGTTTTGGATTATTTTAGAAGAGTTACCTCTGATTTGCTTGATATGAAAGCCCTGAACTCATATCACGATATAAGCTTCGTAATGGATAATATTGGGAAAATGCAAGGTAGTGGAATTGAATTTACACTGAACACCAAGAACATAACCCGTAGAAACTTTACCTGGCAAACCGACTTTACTTTTTCACAGTTTATAAATAAATGGTTGGAAAGGGCACCGGATTGGAAGCCTACCGTTTACCAAAACGTTGACGACCCGACTGCCGCTTATTATAGCAGAATTGCAATAGGTATTCTTCAAACGGGTGAAACACCTCCGGCTTCTCAGCCCGATTTAAAACCCGGACAACTTATAATAGAGGACATTAATGGCTACAAACGAGACTTGAATGGCGACCCAGTTGTAGAAAATGGCAGGTTTGTATTAACCGGAGAGCCTGACGGCATCATTGACGATGCCGATACAAAACTTATGGGAACACTTGACCCGGGACCGGTAGTCGGATTGAACAACCGGTTCACATTCGGAAATTTTGATTTTAGCTTTGATATAAACGGAATGTTTAAACGAAGAATGATGGACCCGACCTATATGGCTTACGGAGCAAGTGCTGACGGAATTGCACAGTATGGCTACAATGGTCTTAGAATAGTAAAAAACAGATGGATGCCGGACAAACCTTCTACCACCATCCCGAGTTCATTCTACGGATGGTCAAGATACGGATACGGAGACTGGTTTTATCAGGATGCATGGTATCTTCGTTTACAAAGTATTTCACTTGGATACAATCTCCCTATTGGTAATAACTTAAGGAAAGTATTCTCTTCCATACGATTTTTTGCTGACGCAAACAACCTGTTTGTGCTTACACCATACACCGGATTGGACCCGGAAACAGACTCTTATGCAGCGGCATATCCTAATGCCCGTACTTATACAATCGGTATTGATGTTAAATTTTAATAAGTAATAAATATGAAGACTTACATAAAAAAAGTTACACTTTATATACTTTTGGGTTTGTCCGTACTCGGTTGTTCCGATCTTGACCCTATTAATTATAGTGATATAAACCCAAGTAACTTCCCGACAAACGAGGCTGATATCAAAGCCCTGGTATTATCCTGCTATTATCCGCTGCGTGGAAGCTGGTGGGACGGTATTAACTCAGATTCAGAAAGAGGACAGATGTTTGTCAATGAAAGCTGTACAGAAATATTAGCCGGAAAGTTCGGAGCTCAGAAGTCATGTCACGAATTATCCTTCAACGAGACAAGCAGTGAAGTAACCTATTTTTACTATACCAGGAGTGAACCCTACGGATTTTATGGAAAGGTAAGCCGGTGTACATTAGTGCTTGACCAAATAGAAAATAGCGACTTTTTGACCGAAGCTCAAAAAGCTAAATATATGGCGGAAGTAAGATGTGCCAGAGCTTATTTATCCTATATACTATTTGATATGTACGGACCGATAGTGGTGGCTCCGCTGGAAATTCTCAAAGATCCCTTAAAAGAAAAACCGCTACCAAGGCTTACCAATGATGAAATGGTGAAATTTATAGAAGATGATTTGATATATGCCGCTGAAAATTTGCCAATGCCTAAGCAGACGGAATATGGAAAATTCAGCAGGGCTTTAGCTAAGACTTTGCTGATCAGATTATATCTACATGAAACCGTAAATGACAAAACCTACTACAACAAAGTGGAAACGCTGGCTCGTGAACTGATGGGTAGCGAGTATGGATTCAGATTAGTTGAGAACTATCCTTCTTTATTTGAATTTGCCGGACAAACCCGTGACAATCCGGAATATATCTTTGTTGTTCCGTGTTCATCAGCAGGTCCCAACGAATCCCAGTGGCACATGATGGTGATGCCTCCGGATTCCGACTCGCCCATTAAAGGGTGGGGAACCGTTCAGAGTACCTGGTGGTTCTATGACACCTTTGAACCGACAGACACACGAAAAACTTATATAATTACAAGCTACAACAGTTCTGAAAGCGGTCAGGAAGTAAACAGAGCAAATCCCGGAGATTTCATAGATTTAGGTCCAATACCTCAAAAATACGAAATCGACCCCGGCGTACCCGGAAATAGCGGACTTTCTAATCTGGATATGGTTATATTCCGTTATCCCGAAGTGATACTTTCCCTTGCCGAAGCCATCGTGATGAAACCCGGAGGCAACATAACCCAGGAAGCCGTCGATTTGATGAATATGGTAAGAGAAAGAGCCAAAGTTAAGGCCAAAAATTTATATGATTTTGCTACAAAGGATGAGTTTATCGACCAAATCCTTACCGAGCGGAGCCATGAATTTTGGTGTGAGAACGGTCAATACAGGGCTGATTTAATTCGTTTTGATAAGCTTTATGACCGGATAATGCTGCTCAACAAAAATGTAGCTCCTTACGCTTCAAAAGACAAATACCTTTATCCGCTTCCGCTTTCTGTAATTGTGGACGGCAAAGGTGAGGTAAAACAAAATCCGGGTTATACTCAATAATAAATAATTGTAACTAACCACCCTCCCCAACACAAATTAAAATTAGTGCAAATATTCAAAGACAATAATTTCATTTATAAAAATAAAAAAAATAACAAATGATGCCAATTTACTATATTCAATGTGTGCTATTGTAGATGGGCTGAGTGGTTACAAATAACTTTAGATTTGATTCAATACGGTATGACAAGAATGTTTTTATATAATTATTTGACTTTGGCTTTGTGTTTATTGGCAATAAGCGGTTGTGACCCAAAAGATCCTGTAAACAATAAATTAGACCTGGTCAACGTGGAGTACACCCCGTCGCAAGAAATTTTTCCTAATCCGGAAAGAGGATTTTATAAGTATTCAAAAATTGATCTGACTACCGGCACAGGCGCATTATCGGCCAATCAGCTTGCCGCGTACAGACAAAACAGCATCACGTTGTTAGGCAGGATGATCTACCTGAAAAAATTTAGAAATACTCCACTCTCGCAGGCCGCCTTGGATGAGGTAGAAAGAGATTTTGTTACAGCACGGAACTCGGGCGTGAAATTGATTGTGCGGTTTGCTTATTCTGAATCGCAAGAAGAGCCGGATGCACCGCTTAATATCATCAAACAGCATCTAGATCAGTTAAAACCTGTTTTAGAGAAAAACGCTGACGTTATTTACACCGTTCAGGCCGGATTTATTGGTGCGTGGGGAGAATGGTATTACACTACAAACAATCTCAATACAGCAGGTGCACAAGCCGAAGTTATCAAAAAGCTCCTTGAGGCTGTTCCTAAAAGCAGAACTATTCAGTTGCGGACGCCTGCTTATAAACAGCAGTATTTCCAACGAAACACGCCACTCACTTATCAAGAAGCTTTTCAAGAAACGGATATTTCCCGGGTTGGGCATCATAACGATTGTTTCCTGGCCAGCACTACCGATTATGGAACTTATAAAAACCCCACGGTAGACAAAGCTTTTTTGAATAAAGAGTGTTTGTTTGTTCCAATTGGAGGCGAAACTTGCCCACCAACTGATGTTGACCCGGCTAACTCAAACAAGGCACAAACTGAGATGAGAAATCTAAGATGGTCTTATTTAAATGAGGATTATTACAAACCGGTAAATGATGCCTGGAAGATTGATGGCGGAATGAATAATATTGCACGAGAATTAGGTTACAGATTTCAGCTCACTTCAGGAGACTTCTCTAAAAATACTAAGCCGGGCGGAAAGATTTATGTTCGAATGCTTATTAAAAACCTCGGGTATGCTCCTATTTACAACAAGCGATGGGTGGAAATCATCCTTAAAAACAACAAAACGGAAGAAAAATACAGGCTCCGCCTGGATGAAACGGAACCGAGATTTTGGCAACCTCTTGCCACCAATGAAATCATAGCTGAGGGAGGAGTTCCGGCAGAAATTCCAGAGGGAAGCTACAGCGTCTATTTAAATCTTCCTGATGCTGCTCCAGCAATCTATGCCAATCCTCATTATTCTATCCGGTTGGCGAATGAGAATGTTTGGGAAGCCTCAACAGGCTACAACAAAGTGTTTGAGAATTTAACAATTTCTAAAAGCAGTAAGACGGATAATTATTCAGGCAGTTTATTATTTGAAAAAATGGATTGACCCATGTGTGTTATCATGCTCCTTTTATAAAATTAAAAACGATGTCAAAAAGAATTTTAATTTATTTCTTGTTGCTAAGTTCCGTAATATTCAGCGTCAAATCTCAGATTGTTATTGACGGAGATATGTCGGATTGGGATAATGTTCCTATCCTAAGCGAACCTGGAGTTTTCCCGATGGTGAAGGTAAGCTTGAGAAGTAACCCGGATTTAGCCAATGTAAATTATACCCCGTCACAGGAGATTTTTCCTAATCCGGAACGGGGTTTTTACAAATACACAGAAATCAACCTGGGATCAGGGACGGGAGCACTGACTCAATCACAATTGGAGGGATATAGACAGAACAACATTTCACTTATTTATAGAATAAATTATTTAAGAAATTTCAGAAACGCCCCACTTAATCAGACTGCACTCAACGAGATAGAGCAAGATTTTGTTACAGCCCGGGATGCCGGTGTTAAAATTATACTACGATTTGCCTACTCAGGATCAGAATCAGAGCCGGACGCACCACTCAATATTATCAAGCAACACTTGGGACAATTGAAGCCTATATTAGAGGAAAATGTTGACGTGATTTACACTGTCCAGGCCGGATTTATTGGTGCGTGGGGTGAATGGTATTACACTTCGAATAATCTCAACACAGCGGAAGCACGAGCCGAAGTTATCAGCAAGCTTCTTGAGACTGTCCCCAAAAACAGAACTGTCCAGTTGCGAACTCCTGCTTATAAACAGCAGTATTTCCAACGAAACACTCCACTCACTTATCAGGAGGCTTTTAAAGAAACGGATATTTCCCGGGTCGGACATCACAATGACTGTTTCCTTGCCAGTCTTACCGACTATGGAACTTACACAAATCCTACAGAAGACAAGGCTTATTTAAATGAAGAGTGCCTGTTTGTGCCAATTGGCGGCGAAACTTGTCCCCCAACTGATGTTGACCCGGCTAACTCAGATAAGGCACAAACAGAAATGCGTTATCTGAGATGGTCTTACTTAAATGAGGACTATTACAGACCGGTAAACGATACCTGGGAGAGTGATGGTGGCATGAATAATATTTTACGGGAATTAGGTTACAGATTTCAGCTCACTTCAGGAAAGTTCTTTAAAAGTACTAAGCCGGGCGGAAAGTTTTACGCTAAAATACTTATAAAAAACCTCGGATATGCTCCTATTTACAATAAGCGATGGGTGGAAATCATCCTCAAAAACAACGGAACCAACGAAAAATACAGACTTCGCTTGAATGAAACGGAGCCGAGATTATGGCAACCTCTTGTCACCAATGAAATCATAGCTGAGGGAGGAGTTCCGGCAGACATCCCTGAGGGAAGCTATACTGTTTATCTAAACTTACCCGACGTTGACCCCACAATCTACGCCAATCCTCATTATTCCATCCGATTGGCAAATGAAGGTATTTGGGAAGCCTCAACGGGCTACAACAAGGTGTACGAGAATTTAACAATTTCTGTGAGTACGAATACGGATGATTATTCAGGAAGCTCATTTTTTGAAAAAATGGATTAAGCTGTGTGTTCTCTACATTAAGTAATCGAAATGAAAAATTATTGTTATAAACTAATTAAAATTCAACAACATGAAACAACTATTAACAAAAAATCGCATGAAAAAGCATTTCCCTTTTTATCTTATGCTAATTGCCTGGAGCTTTGCTTTCAGTTCAACAGCAGCTAACCGCTATGTGTCGGTAGGAGGCAGTGGTAATGGACTTTCGTGGGCTACCGCCAAGGGTTCTATTCAATCTGCTATTTATGATTGCTCAGCAGGTGATACTGTTTTCGTGTCGTCTGGCACTTACAACGAAGCTTTTGCAATTAAAGACGGCGTGTCGGTATTAGGTGGCTATAATGCATCAACAGGTGAACGGGACTGGCAACGCTTTGAAACCATTCTCGACGGTTATGGGCTGAGCAAATATTTAATTGTAAAATATGACACTGATTGTGTCAATCCCACGCTTATTGAGGGTTTTACGTTAGAAAATGCTGAACACTCAAATGAAGGAGGAGGAGCATATATTCGCGGGAACATAACGCTTGCAAATTCTATTATTCGAAATTGCAAAGGCTCGAATGGCGGCGGAGTATTCATTAATGGAGCAGGCGTTGTACGTAACTGTGTTATTGAGTTATGCTCAGCCACAAGCTCAGGAGGAGGAATTCGTAACAAAGGCGGATTAGTAGAAAGTTGTATTCTCCGGGGAAACCAGGGAAAATACGGCACTATCCGCAACGATGGTGGCACAATAAGCAACTGCATTGTTCACAACAATTCAGCAACAGTCAGCGGTTGGCCCAACAGCGGCGGTATATACAATCCCGGTGGCGTTGTAGTAAATTGTATTTTAGCTTGTAATTACGGTAGCCAATACGCTGCAATACACAGCAACAGTACCGCCATAAATAATGTATGCTGGAACAATCAGGCAGAAGATGGGTTTAGTGATCCGGTAGCTTTTATCTCAAGTGGCGGATCCTCATCGGGATATAATGCCGCTGAGTCTGGTTTTGATGCCTCCTGTTTTGTTCTTACCCTTAACGCAAACAACACTGCACTTGATGGTCCCAATTTCAAGTCACCGACGACCTTTGTGGGAATTCCCGGTTCAGATGCCGAAATTGCAGCTATGCGCGCTGCCGACTTTTCGTTTACTTCGGCTTCACCCTGCATTGATAAAGGAACTGCTACATTAGCGCCGGCTAAAGACTTTCTCGGAGTTACTCGTCCAAAGGGTACTGCTGTTGATTTGGGAGCTTATGAGTATGATCCTGATGCAGTTCCTGTAGCCGTTACAGGGGTAGAACTTACTGTAGATACGCTGCGCCTGGAAGAAGAGGAAACATCCTGGTTATCCATCATTATAACACCTACAGATGCCACTAACAAAAAGGTAACCTGGCTTTCGTCCAACACAATTATTGCAACTGTATCCAACGGTTTGGTAAGCGCTCTGGAAACGGGAGAAACAAAAGTGATTGTCACCACAGAAGACGGAGGATTTAAAGATACTTGTGTTGTCATTGTAGAGGAAAAATCAGTCGTTATCGTTCATCCCGAAGTGCTGGAAGCAGATGAATTGCTGGAAAGCGACTACACTGTTCCGTCTTTCACACCTTTTTTGATAGCAAAAGAAACTGCACGCGCCGATAGTTCTGAGGCAAATCTGCAAGCATTGAGAGCAAGTATCGCTAATCTTGTAAATAAAAACATGCCGTATTGTGTTGTAGCCAACATTAATGGTGATCCGACAAGCAGAATGGCTTTCGCATGGTTCACAAACGCAGACATATCAACCGGCAAAGTACAAATTGTAGCAAAAGCAAATGCGTCTGAGGCTGATTTTACAAGTCCTGCATTTGAAATCACGGCAACAAGCCAGGCTGTGAACAATTTAAATTATGCTGTTTCAACAAACGGAATTCTAATACCTGCAAATCTCCCACCGGGAACAAAACGTAGTTATATGAGTCATAAGGTACTGGCTACAGGACTAACAGCCGGAACTGAATACTCTTATCGTGTCGGTAATGATGGTTATTGGAGTGAGATAAGAGCTTTCAAAACAGCGAAAAACGACAACTCGGAGTTTTCATTCCTTTATATGACTGATTCTCATATACAGGATGCTGAATACGTGGAAAATGCCCGCTGGTCTGCTATTACATCGGCTGCAAATGCGTCTGACGCAAATTTTGTACTTTTCACCGGTGACTTTGTTGAAACCGGTACAGAGCAAAATGCCGAATGGGAGTGGGAGCAATGGTTTGAAACTTCAATGAAACCACTACTGGCAAAAATGCCCGTTGTTCCTACAGACGGTAATCACGACGACAGCAAAAATCTGAATTATACACATCACTTCAACACAAATAACGACTTCAAGCAATCTGCAGTAATAAAGCCACAGTTTGATGGAACAACTTACTCATTTGTGTACGGCGACGCTTTATTCTTAATTTTTAGTGTACAAGATTACTGGCGCGGCAGTTACAGCTACGAAAGCGGTACCAGTATATATTTGGAAGATGACGTTGCCGATTGGTTACGGGCACAAGTAACCGCTCATCCTGATACCAAATGGCGTATTGCAGCTGTGCATAAAAACTTATTTACAGGAAGCTCGCATCAAGACGATACGGAAAGTGTGCTTTTCCGAGCAACATTATTGCCCGTATTGAATGAGTTGGATATAGACTTTGTTATACAAGGACACGACCATATATACGAAGTTATGGGACCTATCAACAACCTGACAAAGACAGTTGTTCCCAATTCGGTTGCTGACGTAGTTAGCGTTCCTGTACATAGCAATAAGAATCCGAAAGGACAAGAAGGGGGCACGTTTACAGTAGATGATGGCACATTATATTTTGTAAATTCCACGAGCGGACGCAAGCGTTATTACCCATATACACAGGCACAAATGGAAGCAAATTACGATAAACACCAAGTGGCAAATTACTGGGATTTGTTTACCGGTAAATATGGACAACCGGGTGCTCCTACTTATAGTAAAATTACCGTGTCGAGCAGTTCTATTCAAGTGGATAGTTACACAGCCAGCTCATCGGCAGTTGCAACTCTATTTGATTCGTTCACAATCGTGAAAAACGATATACCCAATTCCATAAGCACTATTGAATCAGAAAATAATGTTTTGTTCCCTATACCGGCGGGAATGAGTGTGAACACAACAATTGCAGATGTCATTGGAGTAAGTGCGGTAGATTTGGCCGGCAGAAAAATTTCGCTGTCATTTGACAAACAGCAAATCGATACTTCTGTACTTAGTACAGGAATGTACCTGCTGCACATAACAACACCAAGGGGAATTAATACTTACAAACTCTTAAAAAAATAAATAAATTAAAATACAGACTGTTATGAAAAGAAACTTTTTATTATTGTTATTTATAATAATTTGTTTTTGGGCTCATCCGGCTGTAGTGCCTGTAGAGCCTGGTACTCAGACAATCTATAATGCTGTAGCAAACGCTAATGTTGGAGATGTTTTGGAACTCACTGACGGGGTTTACAATGAAACTAACACGGTAATTATTGACAAAGCACTGGAAATACGTGCGGCAAGCGGAACAAATCCAACAATCAATGCTAAGCGTTTTACTGTTAGATCTCATTTTACTTTAGACGGAGTAACATTTGATGGAAATTCAACTAATACAGAGGCTATTAGGATTGATGAGGGTCAGAATCTTGTTGTAAAAATATTGAATTCAAATATACAAAACTTTACAAGCCGTGGAATTAATTTATATGCTACAAGCAGTGAAGTTATGTATGTTGATTCACTTATTGTAGATGGTTGTATGTTTAAAAACGTACTTAGAGTTATTAATGCGGCAAGTGCACCTACACAGGTTAAAAGTATTTCCATTAAAAATTCCACTTTCGACAAAATCAACCAGGATGGTTATTTCATTTATATCTATGCATCTGCTACTACCGATTTGGTAAAGGTAGTCATAGATCAATGTACTTTTTATAATTGTTTCTCCCGACGTGGAGTTTATCTTGCAAACATTGATTACGCTATTGTCAAAAATTGTATTGCGTCATTTTCAGAAACTGTAAGCGACACCAAAAGCTTTTCAGTCTATGGTAACAATAGTATTTTGAAAAACACCATCTCTTATAATGTTGAACCATATGGTGGTGCTCCAAGGAATAATATTATTACAACAAACCCATTGTTTGTTGATCCTGAAAATGGTAACTTTCAGTTATATGCTAATTCTCCGGCGATAGGTGCCGGTGATACCGGTGGTAATCTTGGTGACCTGCGCTGGGGTGTTTCAACTGAAGATGCTCCCATGGGTGATCTGCCCTATGTACCCTTCAAAAAACCATATACAACAACTCCAACTGAAAATTCAATTCGTGTAATGTGGCAAATGCCTGACACTACCTCTACTGGAGTTGTATATTACGGAAAAACTGAGGCTTTGGGTGACTCGGTAGTGTCAAATGGGGGTTGGTTAGTTGAAGGAGAAGGTTTTGTCCACGTTAAAGAAATTAATGGACTGGAGCCATATACGACATATTATTATATGGTAGGTGATGGTAGAAGAAAATTTGAAGAAATTCAAAGCACAAAAACTGCTCCCTCAGAAGGAACCGGGTTTCGTCTGGTGTTAGTTTCTGATATCCACGAGAATAGTGGACAAATCTGGCAAAACATGGTAAGTCCGATATTACAACAAAAACCAGACTTGCTGATGCATTTGGGAGATATAATAAACACGGGAGACACTCGTCCGTGGAATTCATCTTTTTTCACTCCATCAGAACCTTTATTAAAAGAAGTTCCTGTTAATGGAGCTGTAGGAAATCATGAAACTGGCGATAAAAGTGCAGGCGGCCCTACAACTTATTTCGACTACTTCTCTTCGCCGTCTCATGGCTATATTGATGGGTCTGACTCAATAGATCCGCGAGGTGAGTCTTATTATTCCATGGACTACGGGGATGCAAAAATCATATCCTTAAACTTAAATGGTGATGATTTCAGCCCCTCTTTTGTTCATGATTCTCAACAAATGACATGGCTGGATAATCAATTAGAAAACTCCACTTCAAAATGGATATTTATTTTCGCCCATGTGAGTGTATATAGTACAGGTTATCATGGTCAATGGTCCGGAAACTTAAAAACATACGTTGCTCCTGTTTTAGAAGAACACGCTCAAAATGGGAAGTTTATTATTTTCTTTAGTGGAAACTGCCATAGTTTTGAGCATCTGTATAAATCGGGAGTACACCATGTCCGCCCAAGTGTTTGTGCTTCAAATACAAGAGATCAGTACAATTTGGCAGATTTACCATATAGTTTGTTTTGGAAAAAAACAAATGGATTTTCAACAATTGACATGTCTCCGGATGGAGAAAAAGTTACATTAACAGGAAGGGATGAAACAGGAGAAGAATTTTATGTTTATGAGTTTACAAGAACTTCTCAGATGCTACCAAGCCTCTATTTTACGGAACCTAACGGAATAGATGATATTGCGACAGATTCATACCGTATCAAGTGGACCTGTTTCGATGAAGGTGGAAATGGCAAAATCAGTCTTTACCATTCGCTTGACAGCATCAATGGTACCTTGATCGCGGACAGCATTTCTACAGACACTCAATTGATTGACCACTATGATTGGAATGTAAGGTACTTGGAGCCAAAAGGCGATTACTATATCTACGGAATTTTAGATGATGGTGTTAACCCGGCAATTAAAAGATATGCAAGAGGTAAGGTTACTGTCGTCAAAGATACTATTGCACCGCCTTCACCTACCGGTTTTAACGGGAATGTTGCAGGTAACCAGATAGTATTAACCTGGCAAAATCCAACCCGATTGGTTGATGTAGTAAATGCTGTTGATGATTTTGAGAATGGGATTGATCAGTTTGTAGGGGTTCCACACAACCAAACTGCCACAGGTTCTTTGGAACTGACCGATGGCTATGACAGCATGAACGCATTAAAAATCAATTATGACGTGACTGTTGCATGGGGACAATACTCTGCTGTACTTCAATATGATCAGGTTCAGAATTTTTCAACAACACCATATTTAGAGTTTTGGTATAAAGGAGACGGTTCTTCAAGATATCTTCGCTTAATAGTAAAACAAGACCTTGATTTCAATGGTGTTGCTGATGATTGGTGGTATAATGAAACATTGTTGTTAAATTCAACAGAATGGCAAAAGGTTAAATTAGATGTCAGGACTTTCCAAGAATTAAGCTGGCACCCCAACATTTCAGATGCCATGGATCCCAATAATATTTTCGCTCTTGAGTTTATTATTCCCAGCAGCACAATTGGAGGTGGCTTTGTTGTACTTGATGATATAAACTTAACAGGTCAGGTGTATCCTGCTGAAGACTTTGAGGGCGTTAAAATACTCAGAAGAACAGATCGTTACCCCGGTAACCATACAGATGGCGATGTGATTTATAACGGAGTTGCAGAAACATATACTGACCTGGATGTTGCCACGGGAAATACCTATTATTATGCCGGATTTACTTACGATGACCTTGGTAATTATTCTGAATTTAGTCAAGACGCTGCATGGCAAAACTTACCTACAAATTTAGATGATAAGTTTATTGACAAATCCTTGTTGGTTTATCCAAATCCTGTAAAATCATTTGTAAATATTAAATTCACGAGTTTGTCCATTGGTAACACCTCTGTTCATCTTGAGAATATCTCAGGTAGTAAAGTAATGGATTTAGTTACTAATCTCACCGCAGGTGGTACTTATGAAGTTTCATTAGACGTAAAAGACATTCCTGCCGGAGTTTATTTTATCAGAATGATTTCAAATGGTACTTCTGTTTCCAAAAAAATAATCATTAACGAGTAAAAACCCATAATGAAAACATGTTGCTCTTAACAAGAACTATTAAAACTACTTTGTATAAAACAGGCAAATTGACTTTATTTATTTACTAACAATTAATTTTATAGCAATTATGAAAAAAATTTTATTTTATTCTTTATTGGCAAGTTGCATTGTATTCAATGCTAAGTCTCAAATTACAATTGACGGAACTATGTCAGACTGGGATAACATCCCTACTCTAAGTGAACCGGGAGTTTTCCCGATATTAAAAACAACCAAAGATGACACCAATCTTTCTGTAATGGTAAATTTAGGAAGCACGGAATCATTCGCAGACCGGTGGCAGGTAATTGATGTGTATATTGATACCGACAATAACGCTGCAACAGGTTATCAACAATGGGTGTATAGTGCTTCAGGTGTTGACTACTTGGCACAAGGAACTGATTTGTATGTGTTTACAGGCGCTGCTGGGTCCAGCTCATGGAGCTGGGGTGGTGCCGGTACTGTAACACGTAGTCTCTCAGCCGATCTTCATGCCGTAGAACAATCTATTGCTCTTGCAGACTTAACAACTCCGGCAATAGGCACTACTTACGGTATTACAACTCCCTATTACAATTCAGAATGGACAACAGGCGACCCCCAATTTCTGCCTGCAAATGACTGGAATTTTTCAGAAAGGAAAACATTTACGGTTAAGCCGCGAACAGAAGTTAATCTAAGTACTATTGCTGAGTTTACTTCCGGCAATGCCTACTATTATCCCTTCATGAGGGATGCAAATATCGACCAATATCTGGACTTTCAATCAGGGGCATATGCTACTCAAAACCCCTTACATTGGGCAAGCTGGGCATTAAATTTAGTTACACCAGGTAATTATAATGTTAAAATGGTTTCAAGCAGTACCGGCAGCGGGAAGTTCCAACTCTCACTGGTAGATGTTACTACCAATCAGGTTGTTAAAACCTTTACAGAAGCCTGGTATCCGGCAAATGCAACAATGACTGAAAATACCTATGATTCAATTGACCTTACTGATGTAGCGGCAGGAAAGTATATGCTTAAATTAATGAATCCTACTACTTGGGACACCCATTTAAAAGTTCAAAAAATCACACTGGACAGAATTATTACATCAGTTAGCAAACTAAGTGCTGATGATTATGCTAAATTTATTGTTCAAGACAAGACATTGAATGTTTTAGCAGATGAAGTTTTTGATATGGCCATTTATGCTATTGACGGCAGACTGGTAGATCGATTTGAAAACATAAATTCAATCAGTAGAGAGTTAAATTCAGGTGTTTATATCATCACAATAGGAGTGGGTGACAAATCGTTAAATAAAAAAATAATGATCAAATAGTTTAATTAAAAGCCTGACTACTCATCCCCTTTGCAATGGTTTGTGTCGAGGGATGAGTAGTTAAACCAACGATCAGTTTATTAATCTTTTTTTAAACATCCATTATGAAACCAATTAAATTTCTCTTACTATCATTCTTGATGGCTTCATTTTCGGTTTTCACGTCCTGCGAACCCAAAGAAGACCCGATCGATCCCGATGCCGGCAAACCCAAAGTAGAAAATCTTACTTTAACACCGGAAAGTGGATTGAAGTATGGCGATAATGTGAAAATTACAGCTAATCTTTCAGATGAAGTTGGATTGCGCACTTATACCATTCAAATGTCGAATGCGGCAGGTACTATTTACGAAAAAACGGAGATGCTCACCGGCAAAACATTTGATTTGGATTTGGATATTCCCATTCCACTGCCGAAAAATGCAGTGGCAGGCGATATGAAAGTAACATTAACGGTAAAAAACTCCGGCAATCAAATAGCTTCCGGCGAAAAAACCATTTCCAACCTGGCATTGCCTGTTTTTTCAAATCTCTATCTGGTAATTAGCAACACTGCTTATCCAATGGCAAAAAACGGTGATGTCTTTGAAGTAGAAGAATTCTTTGCAGCAGGCGCGGTAGGGAAAATTTATGCAAATGCCGATAAAACAGGTTTGTTTTGGGGCATGGAAGGCGAGGAAATAATAGCACTGGGTGCAAACGACATAGTCATTGGCAAAGAGGAAGAAGAATTTTTCAAAGTTTCTTTTGACCCCATCAGCTTTACACTCACGATCGGAGATTCGCAAACCTGGAGCCAGATTACGGAAGGATTGTATATCTATGGCAATATTTCCGGACATTGGGCTGACGGTGAAATCAGTTCTGAAAAGGCAAAAATGCTGATGCAAGGCTATGCACTCGGTGGACGCAAAATGTGGACATGGACAGCACCAAGTACCGGAACGGGCGATCCTGAAGATGATATGTGGGGCAATATTGTGCCCGGACAATTCCGATTCAAAAAGGCCGGTGTAGAAGAATATATCACATTTGACGGGACAAAAATTGTAACAGGAGCCGACAATAAAGAAAAGAGCTTTATAATTTCAGCTGGTGGACCTTTCACTTTCAGGGTATTCACAGATGCATCAGGTAAGGTTACCATGGTACGTTGTGAAGATGGATCGAAAACGCTTGATTACACCAATGACGGGATCTTTATAAATGGTGTAAAAGCGGTTGAATCCATGAGTTTTGCCGGACAAGCTTTGAATATCGTTCCGGGTAACTATTTCGTGTATGAAGGAACAATGAACCTTACCAAAGACCAGTCAGTTACAAGTTCCGGTGTCAATCTGAGCACTGCATATTGTGACCCTGATGCATTTACGGGTAAAGGAAATCCAACCTGGACATTTATTCAGGCTACTTCTGAATATTATGTACTAATAGATGCTTTTTCCGGAAATATTTATATCAGAAACAACAAAGGCTATCCCGAAGCTTTGTATATGGATGGTTGGAGTTGGGGAAAATATCCGGACGATCCAAAAAAAGTCTGGGATCCAAATACAAGACTGACACTTTATAGGGTTGGAACAACCAATGTATATGAAGCTCAGGCATATATTTATACTTGGGGCGGAAACTGCAGATTCTTCAGTGCACCTGCAATCGAAGGCACAGATTATGGCAAAAGAGAATTTCAACCTAAACACTTTGAATCGGTTGAATTATCTGATGGAATTATCGCACTACCTGTACCTGCAGAGCATTCATACTATAAAATCAGCGTAGATGTAAAAGATGGTTTTACGTGGAATACAGAAACAATGGACGGTGAATACTATACATTGATTCAGACTAATAATAAGAAATTTACTGTCACGTTTACACCACTATAATCTAATTGGATTTTCACAAGAAAAACAAGGTGCTGAAATGCCCTTGTTTTTCTTGTAATACTTGATATAATACATGTACAAACATCCATTTTACATTATTTCTGTTTTTCTTTTCATCTCCTTCCAGGCCATTTCGCAACAAGTAATCCCAATTGAAAAAGATGAACTTTGGTATGGAGGCTCGGTTAATGAAGGTGATAAAATGCCCTTTAAACAAGGATATTCCAACAGTCTGATTGCTTTCATCCAGGGTAATCAGGCTGCGCCCCTTTTAATATCCAACAAAGGCAGATATGTTTGGAGTGATCAGCCCTTTTCTTATCAAATAAAGGATGGGAACCTGATTATTAATGAAGCAAACATTACCACAGATTTGCAAAAATCCGGCACTACGCTGCGAGATGCCTACCTGGCAGCATCAGCAAAATATTTTCCTGCTTCGGGGAAGATGCCCGATAGTCGGTTGTTTACTGCTCCACAGTACAACACGTGGATAGAGCTAATTTATAATCAAAATCAAAAAGATATCTTAAAATATGCTGAAGACTTACTTGGCAATGGCTATCCGCCCGGTGTACTGATGATTGACGACAACTGGGCACCCTGCTACGGGAAGTTTGAATTTAGAAAAGACCGATTTCCGGATGCAAAAGGGATGATAGAGAAACTGCACTTGATGGGGTTCACTGTAATGCTTTGGGTATCTCCATTTATTTCGCCTGATTCGGAAGTGGGCAGGCAGTTGATAAAGGAAAAATTGCTTTTGATGAGTAATGAAAGCAATAAAAATTTGACTTGGGAAGAAGCACGCCATCCTGCTTTGGTCAATTGGTGGAATGGATGGAGCTGTGTGCTCGATTTTTCAAATCCGGAAGCAGTCCGCTGGTTTGATGACCAATTGAAATACATGATGGAATATTATGGATTGGACGGCTTTAAGCTGGACGCCGGTGATCCGGAATTTTATACCGGAAATGTTGTATCTTTTGTAAAGGAAACCACACCCAACGATCATTGCGAGCTTTTCGGACTGTTTGGGTTGAAATACCCTCTGAATGAATATCGTGCCATGTGGAAACGTGGAGGTGAACCGATTGCCGAAAGATTAAGAGATAAATTTCACACCTGGGAAGACGTGCAGAAGCTAATCCCGCATATCACCGTTTCCGGCTTATTGGGCTATGCTTTTACCTGTCCCGACATGATAGGTGGCGGAGATTATTCTTCGTTTATGGATGTCAGTTCTGATAAATTAGACCAGGAACTGATAGTTCGCTCAGCACAATGCCACGCCTTGATGCCGATGATGCAGTTTTCTGTAGCACCATGGCGAGTTTTAAATCAAACAAATCATGACGCAGTAAAAAAAGCAGTTGCTCTAAGGCAACAATTTGTACCTGAAATAATGAAACTGGCAGATAATGCCGCAAAAACAGGGGAACCTATTGTAAGAAATATGGAATACCAATTCCCGGAGGAAAATTTTGCGGAAGTGAAAGATCAGTTCATGCTCGGCGAAAACATATTGGTAGCACCCATGGTAACCCAAGGTACGCAGCGCGACGTGAAATTTCCGAAAGGAACATGGGCAGATGCTGACGGTAAAAAGTATAAGGGCGGAAAAACAATCAGTTTTGATGTGCCAATCGATAAACTGCTGTGGTTCAGAAAAATAAAATAAAAATGTTTTGAATAAACTGTAATCGCATGAAAATCCGAATATTACTGACAGCTCTTTTGGTTTCGACAATCTCAGTGTCTTGTGGTGAGTCAAGAAACAAACTGGAAGACACTATTTATAAACCGCTTGCACTTGTAAGCGAGATTAAATCCGTGCAACCCATGACGGGCATTGTACTTTGGACGGATAATCCCAAAAACAACACAGATGCTGTGGCATTGGAGTACTCATATATGCTTTACAAAGATATTGTAAAAAGTAAGGGCGTATATGACTGGACACCGCTTGACAACCTTTTGGAAGCTGTGGCTGCCAGAAAACACCATCTTGTACTTCGCTTCAGGTATGTGTATGTGGGTGACAGAGAAAGTGCCGTGCCTCAATATATACGCGATTTACCCGATTACGAAGAAACCATTGGGATGAGTGAAGGGCGTGAAACCTGCTTTCTTGACTGGCGGCATCCGGAACTTCAACGTTTTCATTTGGAGTTTTACAGAAAATTGGCCGAAAGATACAACAAAGATAAACGGATAGCTTTTCTGCAAACGGGATTCGGACTTTGGGCCGAATATCACATCTATGACGGACCTTTCATTATGGGAAGAACATTTCCGTCAACAGAATTTCAATCTCAATTTTTCAGGCTTATGGATGAGGTATTTACCGACCTTACGTGGAGTATTTCAATAGATGCTGCTTCTGAGGAATATTCGCCTTTTATCTACCATCCCGATTTGCTTGATCTTAACTTTGGAGTGTTTGATGATTCTTTTATGCACGAAACCCATGACGAGTACAACACTACCAATTGGAATTTGCTGGATAGAAATCGTTATCGAAAAGCTCCTGCCGGAGGAGAGTTTGGATATTATACCAAATATGATCAGGAAAATGTTCTTAATAAAAATGGAATTCACGGAAGAACATTTGAATCAGAGGCTGAAAAATTCCACATCACCTATATGATAGGCAATGACCAGCCCAAGTATCAAAGCATGGATAGAATTAAAGCAGCCGGCATGGCATGTGGCTACAAATACCAGATTACCAAATTTGGAGCCTCCTCTGATTCAGTTTTGGTAGAAGTAAGAAATACGGGTGTAGCTCCTATTTACAGAGATGCCTACATAACGGTAGATGGCATACGAAGCACCGTGTCCCTCAGGAAACTACAACCGAGGGGAGTGTTGACCGTAAAAATTCCAAAAACAACGGACAAGCCACATCTTACCGTCGAATGTGATTATTTGCTGGATGGTCAAACTATTGAATTTAATGCAAACTTAAAATAATTTACAAACGTATGAGAAAACAAATTTTCTTTTCACTTTTACTTGTCTTAGTGACAGGTTTATTTGTACAATGTACCTGTGATAATAAAGTAAGAACACGTAACGGAGTTATCCTGACTGAAGTTCCCGTACGTCCGGCAGGACAGGAAGATGCCATTCTGATGACGGCTCCCAAATTGGACACCGTACGAGTTGGAATTATCGGTTTGGGAATGCGTGGTCCCGGTGCTGTACGGCGATTTATACACATTGAAGGTGCTAAAGTAGTAGCTCTTTGTGACATTGTTCAGGAGCGGGTGGATGATACACAAAACATCTTGATCAATGCCGGATTGCCGAAAGCGGCAAGTTATGCAGGCGATGCAGATGCGTGGAAGCAACTTTGTGAAAATCCTGATATCGATTTAGTGTATATCTGTACAGATTGGAAATCGCATGCAAAAATGGCTTTATACGCGATGGAACAAGGCAAGCACGTCGCAATTGAAGTCCCTGCAGCCATGAATATGGATGAAATATGGGCTTTGATTGACATGTCGGAAAAGACCAGAAAACACTGTATGATGCTCGAAAACTGTGTGTATGACTTCTTTGAAATAACCACTCTGAATATGGCACAACAGAACCTTTTTGGCGAAGTACTGCATGTGGAAGGTGCCTATATTCACAATTTGGATGAGGTGTGGAGCAGATATTGGAACAATTGGCGTTTGGATTACAATGAAAACCACAGAGGAGATGTATATCCCACGCACGGTATCGGGCCTGTATGCCAGGTTCTTGATATCCACCGGGGCGACAAAATGAATTATTTGGTTTCCATGGATACCAAAGCCGTAAACGGACCTGCCATGGTTAAAAAGCTAACCGGAAGAGAAAGCGAAAATTTCAAAAACGGCGACCATACGATGACCATGATTCGTACTGAAAACGGTAAAACCATTCATATTCAGCACAATGTGCTTACTCCCCGTCCTTATGACCGTATGTATCAAATAACAGGTACTGAAGGCTTTGCCAACAAATATCCGATAGAAGGATATTCACTGCGCCCGGAACAAATGCCTGAAGATTTGGATGTTGTGGAAAACCTCAATATGCACGGTTTTGTTTCTGAAGATGTGAAAAAAGCATTGATGGAGAAATACAAACACCCGATTGTTAAAGAGTTGGAAGAAATAGCCAAGAAGGTGGGTGGACATGGCGGAATGGACTTTATTATGGACTACCGGTTGATTTACTGTTTGCGCAACGGCTTGCCTTTGGATATGGATGTATATGACCTGGCGGAATGGTGTTGCCTGACGGAACTGTCGGCTATTTCATTAGAAAATAACAGTGCTCCGGTAGAAATCCCCGATTTTACCCGTGGCAGTTGGAATAAAGTGAATGGCTATCGACATGCTTATGTTGACGGCAGCGGGAAATAACATTAACAAGTGGTACTATGGCAATAAATAGCTTTACCGTTAAGAAACCTGCAGAAAGGTTAGCCTCGCTTGATATATTGCGGGGTTTTGACCTGTTTATGCTGGTTTTCTTTCAGCCGGTTTTCGTTGAATTAGTGCGGCATTGGGAGCATATACCGTTTTTTGGTTTTTTACTCCGCCAGTTTGAACATAAGGCGTGGACAGGGTTTAGTGCCTGGGATTTGGTTATGCCATTGTTCCTTTTTATGGTTGGTGCGGCCATGCCCTTTTCATTTGAAAAGTTTAAGAGTAGCCCGGACAAAAAAGCAATCTATAAAAAAATTATCCGTCGTTTTATCATCTTGTTTATACTTGGGATGATAGTTCAAGGTAATTTGCTAAGCTTGGATCCCTTGCAAATACGACTGTACTCCAATACATTACAAGCTATCGCTGTGGGATATTTGATTGCTGCGGTGTTTCAGTTGCACCTGTCCAACAAATTTCAGTATATCGCAACAGCTTTACTGTTAATCGGATATTGGGCTTTGCTTACTTTTTTCGGAGATTTTACTCCTGAAGGAAACTTTGCTGAAAAAGTAGATCAGCTCGTACTGGCCAGATTCCGTGATGGAGTTAGCTATCAGGCCGACGGAACCTGGCAGTTTAATCCGAATTACCGCTACACCTGGATACTTTCGAGTATGACCTTTGGAGTTACCGTGATGTTGGGAGTTTTTGCCGGCAAAATAATGAAAAACGGAACAGATAAGCGGAAAAATAGCATGCTATTGCTAATCTGGGGAGTTGCTTTAATTGTTGCAGGAGGACTTCTTAGTTTCCAAACACCGATCATCAAAAAAATCTGGTCAAGCAGTATGACGCTCTATTCGGGCGGATTATGCTTCCTTTTGATGGCTTTGTTCTACTATATGATTGATTACAGAAAAAAATCAAAAGGGATGAATTGGCTGAAAATTTACGGAATGAATTCCATTACAGCCTATACACTGGGCATGGTTATCAATTTTAGAAGTGTTGCCAATTCCGTTCTTTGGGGATTTGAGAAGTACATTGGTGATTTTTATCCGGCACTGCTAACTTTTGCTAACTTTCTGATATTGTTCTTTATTCTGCGACTGATGTATAAAGCAAAGGTGTTTGTGAAGATATAGTATCCGAAAACAATTAAAAATGGCGGTGTCTCATAAGTGCCCAACTGCTGCGTTGCTTTCGATATTCGTGGTCGCGAGTTCCGTGTTCCGTGGTGCGTGGTCGCGAGGTTGAGGTATTACAAGGTGCAAATCGTCCTTGTTTGAGCAACGAAGTTGCGAGTTTGGACGATTTAGCTGTTTGAACGCCAATTTTTCGAGCGAAGCAGGCGCAGTCTTGACTTTTTTTTGCTTCGGTCAAGACAAAAAAATGAAGTAGAGTTTTGGGGCAGCATACATTAGCCCAATGGCAACGCCTTGGGCCATACTTACAGTTTATCTTCCCGAAGAATCTGTTCTTTCCAATCGTTGAGAGATAAACCCGTTTTCTGTTTTACAACTCTTTTCATGGTGTCAATTGACCCAAATCCGCACATGGAAACAAGTTCTTTATTGGTCACGTCGTTGTCGTTCAGAATGATATCTTTCATTTCGTCTAACCGGAATTGATTGACGTAGGAATTAAAATTTTGATTGTAGCAAACGTTGATTGAAGAGGAAACATAGGTGCGGTTTGTCCCAAGTTTGCTGGCCAGATCGCAGATTGTTAGATCCGAATTGGTGTAAATTTTATGATCGGCAAAAATCCGGTCTAATTGATTAGCTATTTTGCGAAGTTGTTCCGGATGATACCTGGGACTTATGTCCGGATCTTTATCGATAATTTTTAATTCTTTTCTTTTTTGTCGCATGTGCAACAAGAATAAAAAAATCGCCAGCAACAAAACAGTAAACAAAGTTAAAGGTATCAGATGTAACATAACAAGATAATTTAATAGAATTAGAATAAGTTATTGAGTAAAAATTATGACACCGGAATTAGTTTGTCAAAAATTTTTACAAAAATAGCAGATTAGTATAAGGTCTGCAAAAACAGTTTCGGTAGAAAAACGAAATCTTTACTTTTTGCGTAGTTTTTTTTACGAATTGCCCATATGGGACATTTCAGCTGAATATTTAAAAGTGTTTTATTAATTTTTCTTCTATTCTGCTATTAGTAAAAAGTAATTTTTCTTCCCTCTCTGAGCCAACAAATACTTTCCATTCAACAGATAGGCGCTATCTACGATTGTATCCTGGCTTTCTAATTTTTCTTTATTCAGACTTACGCCACCGGATTGAACCAATTTACGCATTTCTCCTTTGGAAGGAAAGACAGCAGCATCTTCTGTCAATAAATCCAGGGCTTTGATGCCTTCAGCAAGTTTTTCTTTGGATATTGTAAATTGGGGAACTCCTTCAAAAACAGAAAGTAAAGTATCTTCGTCTATTTTTTTCAGCGTATCGGAAGTGGCATTTCCGAATAATATTTCGGAGGCCTCAACCGCTGCCTGATAGTCTTCTTCTGAGTGAACCATAACAGTCACTTCTTGAGCAAGGCGTTTTTGCAATGCCCGTTGATGCGGTGCCCGGGTATGTTCCTGAATCAAAGCTTCAACTTCATTTTTCTCTATGGAAGTAAAGATTTTGATGTACTTTTCTGCATCCTCATCGCTCACATTCAGCCAGAATTGATAGAATTTATAAGGAGATGTATATCTTTTGTCCAACCAAACGTTGCCGCCTTCTGTCTTACCGAACTTACTGCCATCCGCTTTGGTGATCAGCGGACAAACGAGTGCGAAAGCATCACCATCCGCCTTTCGACGTATCAGTTCGGTGCCGGTAGTGATATTGCCCCACTGATCGGAGCCACCCATTTGCAGTTTGCAGTTTTTATGCTCATAGAGCCATAAAAAATCATAGCCTTGTAACAATTGGTAGGAGAACTCAGTGAAGGACATCCCGACATTAGATTCGGCACTCAGGCGTTTTTTTACGGAATCCTTTGCCATCATGTAGTTGACGGTGATGTGTTTGCCGATGTCGCGGATGAAATCCAAAAATGAATAATCTTTCATCCAATCGTAATTATTTACCATTTCAGCGGCATTAGGGGCATCACTTTCAAAATCCAGGAACTTCGCCAATTGTTTTTTGATGTTTTCTTGATTGTGGCGCAAAGTTTTTTCGTCCAATAAATTGCGCTCAGACGATTTCATGGAGGGATCGCCAATCATGCCGGTTGCACCGCCCACCAAAGCAATGGGTTTGTGCCCTGCACGCTGAAAATGGCGTAATATCATCACACTGACCAAATGCCCTATATGCAGCGAGTCTGCGGTGGGATCAAACCCTATATAGGCCGTGGTCATTTCTTTCGCTAACTGCTCATCCGTACCCGGCATGATGGTATGTATCATGCCCCGCCAGGTAAGTTCTTCTATAAAATTCATTTTGATAAAAAATTTGAAGTGCAAAGATAAGGCTTAATTTTAAAAGGATTGCATGTCAACCAACTTTTTGTAATGCCCGTTCAGTTGTATTAAATCCTCATGCTTGCCACGTTCCACGATTCTACCTTCATGCAGCACGCATATTTCATCTGCCTTTTTGATGGTCGAAAGTCTATGTGCAACCACCAGGGTGGTGCGGTTTTTCATCAGGCTCTCCAAGGCTTTTTGCACCATTTTTTCCGATTCTGTATCCAAAGCTGAGGTAGCCTCATCTAAAATTAAAATAGGGGGATTTTTCAAGATTGCCCGGGCTATGCTGATGCGCTGCCGTTGACCACCCGAAAGTTTGTTGCCTCTGTCGCCTATATTCGACTCATAGCCGTGCTCGGTTGCCATGATAAAATCGTGGGCATTGGCAATCTTTGCCGCTTCAACAACTTGTTCCATGGTAGCTTCATCCACCCCAAAAGCAATATTATTAAAGAAAGAATCGTTGAAAAGAAAGGCATCCTGGTTTACGTTGCCCATCAGTTTCCGGATGTCATGGGTATGTATCTTTTTAATATCAACACCATCCATTAAAATTTTCCCTTTTTTAACGTCATAAAATCGCGGTAACAGATCAATCAGGGTCGTTTTTCCGGAGCCTGACTGTCCGACTAAAGCCACCGTTTGTCCTTTATGTACAGTGAGATTGATATCCTTTAATACCCATTCGGTTTCATATTTGAAACTCAAATCTATAAATTCAATTTTATCGTGGAACCCTGTAATTTGAACCGGTTTTTTAGGCTCGGGAATATTGTTTTCTGTATTTAAAATAATGTCAATTCTGTCTAAGGCGGCCATGCCTTTTTTTACTCCGTAGGAAGCCCGGGAAAGTTCTTTTGCCGGACCGATGATGCTGTAGAAGATGACCAAATAGTAAATAAACTCAGCCGGACCAATCACACTTTTTTCTCCCACTATCAACATACCTCCAAACCACAGCAGGATGGCTATCACTACAGTACCGACAAATTCGCCCAGGGGTGTTGCCAGGTTGTGGCGTGCATACAAGTAATTAAAAGATTTACGGATGCGTTCGTTCAGTGCCGCAAAACGTTTTTCCAGTTTGGTTTCTGCATTAAAAGCTTTGACTACGCGCAGTCCGCCCAAAGTTTCATCCATTTGCGAGAGCATTTCTCCTTGTTGTGCCTGAGCGACGGCCGACTTTCTTCGCAAGTTCCTGCCGATGATACCGATCAACCAGCCGCTGATGGGCAAGAGCAGCAAGACGAAAATCGTTAACTCCCAACTCATTATAAACATCACTCCCAGATAAATGACTATCATCATCGGGTTCTTGAAAATCATATCTACGGCATTCAGAATGGATTGTTCTACTTCAGTCACATCAGAAGACATCCGCGACATGATGTCACCCTTTCTTTCTTCCGTAAAATATCCTATGGGTAGAGAAACGATTTTTTTGTACAGTTTATTCCTAATATCTCTGACTACCCCTGTGCGCATAGGGATAACCATACGTAATCCCAAGTAAGTTGAGCCGGTTTTCAGGGCAGTTAGCACAATTAAGAACAGACCTATGTATAATAGGGTGAGTCCCGGTCCGATAGAAGTGATGGTGGTAGTCAGCCAATAAGAGAAATTGTTTTTAAAAGCCACAACTAAATCCGACAGCGTGTCGCCCCATGTCCAGGGCATATAGACAACATCAGGTCTTTTTAGGTTAAAGAGAATTTGCAAAACCGGTATGATGGCTGCAAAAGAAAATAAGCTAAAAATGGTTGCCAACAAATTGAACAACAAACTGCCCGCAATGTATTTTTTGTAGGGAGGGAGAAATCGTTTGAATAAAGAGATTATATCTAACATAACATCAACACGTTAAATGCCCGTATAATTCCTTGGTGTAATTCTCCTCAGTTCTTCTTTTACTGTTTCTTCTACGTCCAAAGTTTCGATAAAATCCTTGACAGTTTGAGCAGTAATGGCTTCGTTGGTACGGGTTAGTGCTTTTAGACTTTCATAAGGCTCAGGGTAAGATTCACGGCGCAAAATGGTTTGAATGGCTTCTGCCACCACAGCCCAATTCCTGTCCAAATCCTTATAGATAGCCACTTCATTGAGTAATAACTTATCCAGCCCCTTCATGATGCTTTGGGAAGCAATCAGGGTGTGTGAAAAAGGCACTCCGATATTGCGTAACACCGTACTATCGGTTAAGTCACGTTGCAAACGCGAAATAGGCAATTTATTGGCTAAAAATTCACAAACGGCATTGGCCATACCCAGATTACCTTCTGCATTTTCAAAGTCGATGGGATTTACCTTATGCGGCATGGCAGAAGAACCAACTTCTCCCTCTTTGATTTTTTGCTTGAAATATTCCATCGAAATATAGGTCCATATGTCGCGGCATAAATCAATGAGGATGTTGTTGATGCGTTTAATTCCATCTAATTGTGCTGCCAAATGGTCATAGTTTGAAATTTGAGTAGTCCACTTTTCACGCACCAAACCCAATCTGTCTGTAACAAACTCATTTCCGAACTTCTTCCAGTTGATGGTAGGATAAGCCACAACATGAGCATTAAAATTACCGGTAGCACCCCCGAATTTTGCAGCATGGGGAACGCTTTTCAGTAGGACCATTTGTTCATTCAAACGATGTACATACACCATGATTTCTTTGCCAAGTCTTGTCGGAGAAGCCGGTTGTCCGTGTGTTTTTGCCAACATGGAAACATCTCTCCATTCATCAGCCAGGTATTCTAACATGCGTATTAACTTAGCCGTTTCAGGATAATAAACTTGTTGCATGGCATCTCGGATCGACATGGGAACGGCAGTATTATTAATGTCTTGCGATGTTAGTCCAAAGTGCACAAATTCTTTAAATGCAGACAAACCCAATTTATCGAATTGATTTTTGATGAAATACTCAACTGCTTTTACATCGTGATTGGTTGTTTTTTCAATATTCTTGATGTACTGAGCGTCCGCTTCGGAAAAGTTCTTATATATAGCCCTTAGTTTCGTAAAAGAATCAGCCGGCACGGTTTCCAACTGCTTAAGCGGAATTTCGCATAAAGCGATGAAATACTCGATTTCTACTTTAACGCGGTAATATATCAATCCAAATTCTGAAAAGTAAGGAGCATACGGATCGGTTTTGGAGCGGTAACGGCCATCAATGGGGGAAATGGCAGAAAGAATAGAAAGGTTCATGTTGAGTATGTGTTAAAGTTATTTTCTAAGACAGCATGTTGTTTTTGTTGAATATTTGTTTTGAGACACCGTCTATTTAATAAACTGAATTGGCAGCAAAGTTACATGATAATTTTTAATTTACACAGCGATAGGGTGAAATTGGTATGGTGGAAAAGGCAATTCATCAGGCTTTGAAAAATTAAAGCTTTTATTTACCTTTGTTGCTTAAAATTGAAGCAATTGAAACGTATTAGAGTACATAAAGAAGGACGACTGATATTGATGGTGCTGGTATTTGTCCTGTTTATCCTCAATTTGTTTGTCTATTTGAGATTTCCTAATGTTTTGCTGGCAATTACAACTTTGGTGTCTGCCGGTGTAATGGTCTTTTTTGCGTATTTTTTTCGCAATCCGACGCGTATTGTGGAAATTGACGATCCAAGCCTGGTTGTAGCGCCGGCTGACGGACGTGTGGTGGTGATTGAGCCAACGGATGAACTTGAGTATTTTGGCGATCAGAGGATACAGATTTCCATTTTTATGTCAATATTTAATGTGCATGCCAATTGGTATCCTATAGCCGGTAAAGTACTGAAAATCAGACATAGAAAAGGTAGACATCTCGCAGCTTATCTCCCCAAATCCAGTCATGAAAACGAACGTTCTACCATCGTCATTGAAACACCTTCTAAAACGCAGATATTGGTGCGTCAGATTGCCGGAGCATTGGCACAAAGGATTGTCACTTACGCTCGTCCTGGTAGGGAATGTCATCTGAATGAACATTTGGGTTTTATTAAATTTGGCTCACGGGTAGATATGTTTTTACCTTTGGATGCTGAAATTTATGTCACAGTGGGTGAACAAACTACCGGTAATGAGACCATAATTGCCAGATTAAATGAATAATATTTACGAAGAACTTTTTTCCCAATATCATTGTACTGCTTTAAATGACAGGCAGGTTAGACAGGAAGTGGAGCAACTGCTTCATGTTTATTTGTTAGCCAACTTAAATACTGAAGTTTATAAATTTTGTTTGGGCTGCGTGGATTTGACTTCATTAAATAGCACAGACCATGATGTGCAAATCGTAAAAATGGTGCAAAAGGTAAACAGAATGCCCAAGATTTTTCCGGAAGCCCCACTTCCGGCGGGAATTTGTGTGTATCCCAACTTTATATCTGTCGTAAAAAACGCCTTGCAGGTAGACGTAAACACAGTTGCTGTGTCCGGAGGATTCCCTGCTTCTCAAACTTTTGCTGAAATAAAAACCGCTGAAACTGCCATGGCAGTGATGGAAGGAGCGGATGAAATTGATGTGGTTATGCCTGTTGGTAATTTTCTTTCCGGTAAATATGAAAAAGTAAGGGAAGAATTGGAAGAAATGAAAGCGTCTTGCAGGAAGGCTCCTTTGAAAGTCATCATAGAATCGGGGGTGTTGCCTTCAGCCTCTGAAATCAAGAAAGCGTCTGTTTTAGCTATGTCGTCGGGTGCTGATTTTATCAAAACTTCTACCGGGAAAACGGCTGTATCAGCCACACCGGAAGCCACTTATGTCATGTGTCAGGCTGTCAAAGCATGGCATGCAAAAACTCGCGAAAAAGTCGGGATCAAAGTGGCCGGAGGTATTGTGACTGCAGAGGATGCAGCAACACATTACACCATAGTCAAGCAAATCCTCGGAACAGGATGGCTGGATAAAAAATACTTCAGAATAGGAGCCAGCCGGTTAGCCAACAGCCTACTGAATGAGATAGTGGGGAAGGAGACGAAGTATTTTTAGTTTAACATAAGATTGGTTATCAGCAGATTGAAGAACAAAATCAGGATGCTGCTGTTTACCACTGCATTAGTACTCGCCTTACCTACATCCAGCGCACCTCCATAGGCATAATACCCATAATAAGCAGCTACGGAGGAAATAATGAAGGCAAATACCAAAGATTTCACCAAAGAATAGACTACATAATAAGGGATAAAGGCATATTGAATTCCTAAGAGATAATCGGCAACGGTGATGATATCGCTGAATAACCCAACCAGGTACCCGCCTATTAATCCCACGGCCATGCTGATAATCACCAAAAACGGGATCATCACAACAAAAGCGACTATTTTGGGAAGGATCAGATAGTTGGCAGAATTAACTCCCATGATCTCCAATGCATCAATTTGTTCTGTGATGCGCATGGTCCCGATTTCTGATGCTATATTGGAGCCGATTTTTCCGGCGAGGATCAAACAAAGTATGGTGGATGAAAACTCGAGCAGTAAAGTGTCGCGTGTTACCAATCCCGTACTGTAAGTAGGTAACAGGGGGTTTTCAGTATTTAATTTGGTTTGGATGGTCAGAATTGCTCCAATAAATACAGAGATGATGAGCACGATGGGCAGGGACTGTAAGCCTAATTTTTCCAACTCTTTCGGGAATTGCCGGAAGAACATCTTCCATCTGTCGGGTAAAACCAACACTTTGCGCATCAGTAGCATATACCTGCCGACCTCTTTAAAAAACTTCATACCAGTTGTTTGTGTATTCGTGTGCAAATTTACATGATAATTTTTGATTTTCATGGGGAGAGGGAGAGATTTGTGGTGGAACGAGGTTCGTGTTTCGTGGTGCGGGGTCGTGAGGGAATCACTGTTGATGAGTTACTAAAAAACTTCTACTAAGTTAAAATGGTCACTCCGATATTGTTTAACTATAATGCTTGACCTTGACTGGTGAGCCAAAAAACAAGTGAGAACAGCGTTAAGAATCATTTTTTTGAGGTGCGAGTTCCGTGTTCCGAGTTCCGTGGTGCGGGTTCCGAGGTCGTGGTGCAGACATTAAATACAAAAAAAGGGAAAACCTTGATTACCAAGTTTTCCCTGTTTTAATTTCTTCATTCTGATAAGAAGAGATCAGACGCGTCTTTCTTTGATTCTGGCTTTCTTACCGGTCAGCTTGCGCAGGTAATACAGTTTAGCACGGCGTACTTTTCCGTGTTTATTAACAGTAATTTTGTGGATAAACGGAGAATCCATAGGGAAAATACGTTCAACACCCACGTTACCCGACATCTTACGAACTGTAAAGCGTTTGTTTCCTTCGTGACCGGAAATTTTGATAACATCGCCACGGAATTCCTGGATACGTTCTTTATTACCTTCTCTAATACGATAAGCTACTGTCACCGTGTCTCCCGCTTTGAATGCCGGATGATCTGTCTCTACTAAAAATGCCTGTTGGGCAATTTTCATTAAATCCATTGTTTTTGTTTTTGAAATTAAATTTTCTACGCAATATTCACAGTTCTCACTTAGCTGTCAGAGATTGGGTAAAAAATCGGACTGCAAAAATATAACTATTTTTTGGATTGGCAAAATCGTATTTACTAATGGAATTTAGGTAGTACTTCCGTGCTCATTTTAATATTTTCGTATCCATTATAGCGAACCGGTTCGGTTTATTGGCGGTTAAGTATTACTTAATTTGGTCGGGAATAGTTCTTACAAGTCTTTCGATAATTGAGGGGAAATGCTCGTATTCCAATGTATGTACTTTTTCTGCTAAGGTATCCGGCGTATCTTCCGGAAGTACCTCGCAAACTGCCTGAAAAATGATATTCCCTTCGTCATAATGCTCATTGACATAGTGAATGGTGATGCCGGATTGTGTTTCACCGGCTTCGATGACTGCACGGTGTACATGGTGACCATACATGCCTTTCCCTCCGAATTTTGGCAGTAGGGCAGGGTGGATATTGATAATTTTGTTGGGGAAGGTACTGATGATTGCAGGAGGTATTTTGAGCAGAAAGCCGGCTAACACTATGAAATGTATATGATATTCCCTTAGAAGTCCGAGGATTTTGTGTCCATCGGAGAAATCATCTTTGGTAAATGTAAAAGATGGTATGTGCAGTGTTTTAGCCCTTTGGTGCACGAAAGCATCGGCTTTATTGGATATAATAACCGGAAAATGGAAATCGGACTTATCGGAAAAATAACGTACAATATTTTCAACGTTGGACCCCGAACCGGAAGCGAATAATGCAATGTTAATTGGCATAAATGAACAAAAAATTGCTCAAAATAGTCTTTTTTGTGCAAAAATTAGCAAATATTTTAATAAAATAGATGATATGTCAATAAATTTAATTTACTTTGCATCGCAAAATTAAAAAACAAATCTTATTTATCAACTTAAAAAAACAAAATTATGTCAGAAATTCAAGCTAAAGTTAAAGCCATTATCGTTGAGAAATTAGGTGTTGATGAATCAGAAGTAGTACCTTCTGCAAGCTTTACTAACGATTTAGGCGCAGATTCATTAGACACTGTCGAACTGATCATGGAATTCGAAAAAGAATTCGGAGTTACTATACCTGAAGATCAGGCAGAAAAAATTTCTACAGTTGGTGATGCCATCAAATACATCGAAAGCTTATAACAATTATTCCCCAAAAACATTATGGAATTAAAACGAGTTGTAGTAACCGGAATAGGTGCTATTACTCCTCTTGGTAATACTATTCCGGAATTCTGGAATAGTATTATTAAAGGTAAGAGCGGTGCTTCCTTGATCACTAAATTTGATGCCACCCTTTTCAAGACGAAATTCGCTTGTGAGGTAAAAGATTTCGATCCCAATCTTTATATTGACAAGAAAGAGTCCAGAAGGATGGACCCTTATACTCACTATGCTCTGGCTGCTGCCATGCAGGCTATTGAGAGCAGTAAGTTAGATCTTGATACCATCGATAAAAATGAAGTTGGCGTGATCTTTTCTTCGGGAATTGGTGGTATTCTGACTTTTGAGCAGGAAATCGGCTTTTACTATCAGCACCAGGAAATGGGTCCTAAGTTTAATCCGTTTTTTATTCCGAAGATGATCTCGGATATAGCGGCGGGGCAAATTTCAATTCTTTATGGTTTCAGGGGACCAAATTATTCGGTCGCTTCTGCTTGTGCTTCTTCCACCAACGCAATGATAGATGCATTCAACTACATCCGCCTGGGTCAAGCCAAAGTGATACTTACGGGAGGTGCTGAAGCTTCGATCACTCCGGGTGGCGTGGGAGGTTTTAATTCTATGAATGCTATGTCCACCAGAAACGATAGTCCCGAAACAGCTTCTCGTCCTTTCAGTGCAAGTCGTGATGGCTTTGTGATAGGAGAAGGAGCGGGATGTTTGGTTTTTGAAGAGTTGGAGCATGCTTTAGCACGTGGTGCTAATATTCTTTGTGAAGTAGCCGGCGGTGGCATGTCAGCTGATGCCCATCACCTTACGGCTACTCATCCGGAAGGTTTTGGTGCAATCCTGGTTATGGAGAGAGCTTTGAAAGATGCAGGTATGAAGCCGGAAGATATTGACTATGTTAATGTACATGGAACCGCAACTCCGGTTGGAGATCCGTCGGAAGCTAAAGCCATCATCAAGGTTTTTGGTGAGCATGCTTACAAATTAAATATTAGCTCAACAAAGTCCATGACCGGTCACTTGTTAGGTGCGGCTGGCGCAGTTGAAGGTATTACAGCCGTGCTTGCGGTGGTGAATGATATCGTGCCACCGACCATCAATTACGAAGAGGGTGATGATGATCCCGATATTGATTATAGGCTGAACTTCACGTTTAATAAAGCGCAAAAACGCATTGTAAACGCGGCTTTGTCGAATACTTTCGGTTTTGGCGGACACAATGCAAGTGTGATAGTCAAGAAATACAAGGCATAAAGAGGACGGCAGATTTTCTGCGGTTTAATGTTTAGATTATTCATCAAATATTCCTGAGAAGGGAAGCATTGACACAAAAGTGTCGAGGTTTCCCTTTTTACATTATGGTGTGAAGATTTGAGTCACTCGTGTACAGACATCTGTCTACAGGTTTATTGTGTAATACAAATTGATATGCTGTAGAGCACTTTTTGGTCAAAAGACAATAAAAAACCTATAAATTTGTGTTGTATAACATATTTGATTAAATTTGCACCCGATTATTCACGTGAGTGACGAAATTCAAATCAATTAAACAAAACAAGATGAAAAAAGAAACAATTGGACACAATGCCGGATTGATTTGGCATGCACTACAAGAAGGCGAAAAAAATGTCAAAGCTGTTAAGAGAGTTACAAAACTCAAAGAAAGGGAATTAAACCTGGCTCTTGGTTGGTTAGCCCGCGAAGGTAAAATAATTCTGAAAGAAGTAGAAAACGAATTGTTTGCAAGTTTAGCTTAAAGAGCGGATTTTCAAAAAAAAAGAGCTGTCTCGTTTTAAGACAGCTTTTTTTTTGAAACCTGGAAACTTTGTCATTCCTCTCCATTTTTTCGTCAGATTAAAAAGTCTTAATATATTTGCAGCCGTTTTTGTGCAATGCGAAAATAGCTCAGTTGCATAACCTTGCCAAGGTTAGGGTCGCGGGTTCGAGTCCCGTTTTTCGCTCCAATGCATTATAATTTTATATATATTTTTTTCTTGTACAAATAATATCCAAAAATCCAGACGGATCCTACGAAAAGCAATCCATAGGCCAGCGAACCGGGATAATTACCGAAAACAGGTTGTAATAAGTCGTTATAAAGAAAGCCTCTCAAACTTGTTCTTTCTCCACCGGGATAAATGATGGTGTTCCTGATAATTATTGCTAAAAAGGTTGCTAATACATACATGAAAAGCGGATTGATACCGAAAGCTTCAAAGAATCGACTCCATTTTTTCTTCCCTTTTACATCGATAATCCAAATCAGCAAAGCCAAGAAGCTTGACCCTAAACCGCAAGTAACCAGTACAAACGAAGGTGACCAGATTTTTTTGTTAATCGGGCAGGCATAGCTGAAAAGAAATCCAACGAAAGTTAAAATAGTCCCTGCGATAAACAGCCATTCAATTTTTGAGTGAATTTCTTTGCGTTCAAACATCGCCTTTCCCACCCAAAAGCCAATTAGAACATGGGCAATAGCCGGAATTGTACTTAAAATCCCTTCCGGTTCAATGCCATTATCGTTATGCATATGAGCTTCACCCAAAATTTTGTAGTCCACAATAGATAAAATATTTGTGCGGTCGTATGCGAAACCATTCCCAACCAACAACAACACAAAATAACCTACCAGAAATCCAACAATCAGATGGGGTATGTACTTGTGCTTCAATGTCAAGGCTGTTATGCCGGCAACTCCGTAACAAATTGCTAATCTCGGGATTACACCTAAAATACGTATCCGGTCAAAATTCCACATAGATTGTCTCAAGCGTTGGAAAAAGGGCAGTTCAGACAATTCCACACTGTAAAAATTACTCATCGTGAGTGAGAACCACGAAATCCCCAAGCCCACCAAATAAAGCAAAACAGTCCGTTTTACAATTTTATGAATAGCCGGGCCACTTGCTTCAAAATTGTATTTCCGTAAAGAAATAAAGGTGGAAATCCCCATGATAAACATAAAAAATGGAAACACAAGATCTGTCGGGGTCAATCCGTGCCATTGCGCGTGCCTGAGCGGAGCATAGACATAATTCCCGGAGCCGGGGTTGTTTACTAAAATCATTCCGGCGATAGTGATACCGCGCAAGATGTCAAGAGCAAGAATTCTGCCCTTTCCTCCCGTGTCTTGCGGGAGCTGTGTTGTGTTTGCACTCATTTTTTATTGTTTTACAAACAAATTACCGCAATTCCTTTATCCTGATATTTCTAAACTTCACAACTGAATCATGTCCAAGGAAACCAATATGTCCTTTTTTATTGAAAAGTCCAGGATGTTCTTTCTTGTCCATAGTGCCATTTTTAACCGCTTCGCGGATATTTCCATCAAGGATAACTTCACCATTGAGTGTTATTTTAATGTTGTCACCGTTGGCAATTACTTCCTGATAATTCCATTCTCCTACAGGCTTTAAGAACCCTCTTTTTGCCGGAATAATGCCATATACCGAACCGTGATATTGATAATCGGCCAGTTTTTCATATATGGGTGCTTCATTGTCCAATATCTGCAACTCCATGCCCACATAGGCGGCATCTCCTTCCATCGGCGTGCGAATGCCTAATCCGTTATTTGCACCGGGTGTGAGTTGGAATTCAAAGCGGAAGATAAAGTTATCATATTCATTTTTTGTGTAAAGATTTTTAGTGATGCTCCCGAGTTCCCTTTTTGGGTAAACGGCCATCACACCGTCTTCTATAATGTAATCATTGGTGTTTCCGGTCCATTCGTGCATATTTGTGCCGTCAAAGAGAATTTTATAACCTTCTTTTACTTCCTGTGCGGACAGCTTGAAAGGTTCAGGACGGGGGATTTCTCTAATAAGAATATCCCTATAAGCTACCTTACTTCCATGAGCCTGTAATTCAATTTGTTCCATTGAAGGAATTGGTTGATTCCTGTCCCAGTAGTTTTCCATAATTACATTATTAACTACCAATTCGCCGTTGAGCCATACGGTAACGCGGTCGCCAATCATTTTAATGCGGAAAGTGTTCCATTCGCCAAGTTTTTCATCAGCAACTTTTAACGGTTTACTTGGGTAAATTTCATTATTATATAATCCGCCTGAACCGACTTGTGCACCTACTTGAACGCGTGCTGTGTCCCAAATCTGCACCTGTGGTGTTCCCCGAAGATAAATTCCGGCATCAGGTTCAGGACCGGGATAAAGTTTCCAATCCACCAGCATTTCAAAGTCTTCGTATTTTTTATCGGTACAAAGATTATCTCCCTCTCCTGTAAAAAGAAGTTCTCCATTTTCTACTATCCAACTCTCTTTAGCTTTTGCATCGGCTTTTTTTTGTGCTTTCTCCAATTCTTTGATACTCATTTTTGTGCGTGTAATGGGATTCCCCACTAATCCTTTCCATCCTGCTAAATCTTTACTGTTGAAAAGAGATACAAAACCTTCCTGCACTTTATTTTCATTTAAATATTTGCTGATGGCTTCACGCTGATAGCCTGCATCCGGATTGTTAAGAGTTTTGCTCACTTTATCCAATATTGTCGCTGTATTTTTATCCAAAAACATTGGGTTGTTTAAGGCTAAATTCATTACCGTTTGTGCGGCTGCCTCTTTCAAAGCATCATTATCCATAAACGGAGCGACAAAAAGTAATGCTTTATAGGAGTTTGTATTTCCCAAGTTTTTCAGAATTGTATTTTTCTGTGAGTCATTTTGAGCAAACTGCATCAACTCGCGTAGATAGAGCGCCTTTACTTCACCATTTTTACCGGATTGTGTGATAAGCGGGATCAATGCGTTGATGGCTTTGTCGGCATCAGCTTTATCTATACCGCCCCGCAAGATATCGAGCAAAGCATATACAGCATCAAATGTTTGCCAGTTGGTCAGTGCATCAAATGCAGCCGCTTTATCTCTGCCTGACAGTTTTTTGTAATCGCCCGTTATTCTGTCAAGCTCCGCCGGTGTACCTATTTTTGCCAAAGCGTTGTAATACAGATATTTTTTGTCAGTACTGTTTATTTTGCCGGTTATTAATTTTGATTGCTCTTCCGGCGTTAAATATGATACAGCATTATTTACCGCAGCTTGTAGTGCAGGTACATATTCAGGCTCTGAAGTTTCGAGCAAATTAAACAATGCGGGCAGATTATCTTGTGTTGAAACTGCTGCCAAAGATTTTGCTGCTTGTAGTTTGATGCTTTTGTCAGTTGATGCAAACTGACTATATACCAACGGATATTGCTCGGTCAATTGTCTGCTGCTTAAAAGGCTTAATATGGCAAGTTTGCCTTCATTCGTACTTGTGGAATAAACCGATGCCAGATAATTAGAAAGGTTTTTATTATCTACCGTCAGCAATTCATCAGATATTTGGGTTGCTATTTCTTTATCTGCTGTTATAAACTGCTGCGTCAACACCTGAACTGCGGCATCTGTACCCAATTTTGTCAAGGATTTAACAGCTGCCGTTTGCAGCATTTTATCCGGACTTTGTAGCTGTTGTGAAATAAGCGGAATAGCTGTCTCAACCTGATTTTTGCCCAGCCAATACACCAGAGGCGTTTTCACTTCGGGCGTTGTTGATTTGCCTTTAAGCTTTTTTGTTACCAATGCAATGCTTTTTTCATCGGCATTCGGATACAAATTCAATGTGCCGGTTAAAAAGTCTATATTGCCGTCTTTCAATGCTGTGTTCAGTAATTTTGTCTTATTGGTGTTGTCCAGACTCATCAAAAGCTCCATGGATGCTATTTTTACATCCTGCAAACCTAATTTTTTAGCCTTTGACAATAATTGGAAAGCCTCCTTATTTACTGCTTTGGCATGTTTCGGGGCAATTCTCTTCAACAATTGTATATAAGAAGCTGTCGCACTATTTTTAGTGTATGAATAACCTGTTTTCTCTGCCGCTGCTTTCAAAGGCAGGATGGAAGCATAATCTCCTACTTTGCCGATCGCATTCAACAACACTTCTTCCATTTGGGGCGAAGGATTATTTTGAAGCAAATCTAACAACACCGGCTCTGCTTTTTCAAAACCGGTGTAAGCTAAGCCGTTGATCAAGTTGATTTTTACTTGTTCATTGGTTGTTTTAATTAATGCATTAAGCAATGCATCATTTGCCTTTTCTGACTGAATAGCAGCAAGCACCTGTATTGCCGGTGCGGAAAGCCTTTCATCTTCGATAAATTGAGTCAGAGCATCCAGTTGTCCTTCATCGGCAATAAGTTCCAACTGCCTGATAACAAAAGCTTTTATTTCTTTATTGATGGGTAGTTGGAGCGCTTTTGCAAAGGTATTTGCAGCGACACTTCTTTTGACGGGGTCATTTGCCACAAAATTAGTCCATCCGCTAATGGCATATTCAATTACCTCATTACCTGGTTCATCAGGAACTTTTAGCATTTGAATAAGCGACAACAGTCCTTCTTCACCTGCGGAGGTAAGTGAAGCCATTGTTTTCTGGTAGTCAGCAGGTTTATCTGCCGGCAGCTGAGCCAGGGCATCAGCCACAATAGTAGTTTTGGTACGTCCCGGGGCATCTTGTGCTTGAACCGGACTCAATATTAAAGCTGAAAACAGGAATAAAAGGAAATATAAATTGATTGGTTTCATGATTGATATTTTGTTTTTAAGTCCCGGCCCCCCAACCCCCCAACAGGGGAGGGAAGCCCCCTAAATCCCCCGTAGGGGGACTTGGGGATAGTGGGATTAGTGATTGTTTATTTGGTTGTTCATATTTTGTCTTTAATCCTTTGTCTAATAGTCTTTTGTCTAAAGATTAAATACTCCAGGGTGCTCTCATCGTTGGGTTTAATAAACGATTAGCTTCTGCGTCATTGATAAATTCTTGTCTTACCGGGTCAAAGTGGAGTGTTCTGTTCAGGCGTAATGCCACTGCTCCCATGTTGACGATGGTACATGAATGGTGTCCGTTTACTTCGTTTAGTGCAAACTTTTGGCGATTGCGGACACATTCAATAAAATCTGTGTTTTGTACTGCCGGCTCGGGATAATCTGCTAATTTTCTTTCCCAATTCGGAATATCACACACAAAGTTTTTGTACACATTTCCTTTCGGACCAGCGATGTAAGGTGTATTTGGGTCACCGTAGTCTTCTCCCCAAAGCACGATTTGGCAACCATCTTCATAGGTATAAGTGATTGACTGCCAGGTGCCGACTGCATCAGGATGTTGTTGCGGAGCATCCACTTCTACCTTTACCGGACTTGTGTTGTCTTTTCCCAGGATATATTGAACCGGGTCAATATAATGCTGTCCCATATCACCCAAACCACCTGCATCATAATCCCAGTAACCGCGGAAGTTTGCATGTACTCTGTGTGCATTGTATGGTTTGTAAGGTGCCGGTCCCAACCACATATCATAATCTAATTCTTCAGGTATTGGTTGAGGCTCGAGGGTATTCTTCCCCACCCAGTAAAATTTCCAGTCAAATCCCGTATGTCTGCTGATGGTTACTTTCAATGGCCAACCAAGCATTCCGCTTTGAATTAATTTTTTGAGTGGTTTTACGGGGGTACCTAATCCGTAGAATGGATCTTTGAAACGGAACCAGGTATTTAAGCGGAAAATGTTGCCGTGCGTTTGCACAGCTTCCATCACGCGTTTGCCTTCACCGATAGTTCGTGTCATCGGTTTTTCACAGAATATATCTTTACCGGCTTTTGCCGCTTCTACGGACATAATACCGTGCCAATGCGGCGGAGTGGCAATATGCACGATGTCTACATTTTTATCAAGGATTAAATCGCGGAAATCATGATAAAGATTGATTTTTTCATTGACCATTCCGGCTGCCTGGGCAAGATGGTTTTTATCAACATCGCACATCGCTACTACGCGGGTACCGTCATATCTGATATGTGCCCGACCCATATTTCCCACTCCGATGATCCCTTTGGTAAGTTCATCACTCGGAGCAATAAAACCTCGTCCCAGCACATTCCGTGGGACGATGGTAAATGCGGCTATGCCGCCTAATGATTTGATAAATTGTCGTCTGGTTGTCATGATACTATTATATTGTAAAATTTGTTTGATAATTGGCGAGGTATAACTTGCATGGTGATATTATCCCCAAAAGTGTTTAATTTTTATTATCATTTGTTGCAAATTTATTCATAATTATTTACATCACAAAGAATATCGGGTAGTGAAACAGAGTCTGACCGAAAGAAAACTGCCTGCTGTTCTGCTCATCAACCAAATTTAACTTCCTCGTAATTTTTCTCCCGGAAGCTTTTGACTCATACTTACGTCTGCCGGCAACAGCGAGGTGGTTTCTTCAATATAAGTTTAATTGTTTCAATGGGAGTGGAATATGAGTCTTTATGTTAGAAACATGGCTGCATGTACTGCTGTAATGTTCTTCCCAAAAGATTTCAATTGATCATCATTGGAGAGCACAAAACAGTGTTTAAGCGGTTTTGTCAGTATTTCCTCTAAGCCTGAAAAATTTCTTACGTCCGTCTTGTTGACGTTTTGTGTTTTTTTTATCTCTATGGCAATAAAATAATCTTCGCCCTCGAGTAATAAGTCAATTTCTTTTCCGTCTTGTGTACGTAAATGATAAATGTTCAAGGGAAGATTATAAACTTTGATTTGTTTGTAAATTTCAGCAACGATAGCACTTTCATACTCACTACCCGCAAGCACTCCTTTCTTCTGCAATACTACACGCAGCACACCGGTGTCAAGCATGTGGATTTTAGGTGATTTGCTCAATTTTTTTAATGGATTTGAAAACCACGCGGGCAGAGAAACAAACTGATAACTAAGAATCATATAGTTGATATATCTTTTTACCGTAGGTACGGTAACGCCGGTCTCTTTTGCAATAGAAGAGTAATTGGTTAATGATGCCGTAGTATTGGCCAGATAAAGTTGTAATTTTACAAAAGGTTCTAAATCACGAAAAGAAGCTAAATCCCGAATATCACGTTCAAGAAATGTTCTTACATAGTTTTGCAGCCATTCATACCGCTCATCATCAGAAAGCATATCATGTGTCAATATGGGGTATCCGCCAAACTTCAGATAGTGGTCATACACTTGTTTTTTTTTCGCACATTCTTTATCGAGTAAAAACGAAGGAAGTAATGCTTCAGGTTTACCCCTGTTCAAAATAAAATCAGCGAAAAAAGATTGTTTCAATTCATCTTCTTTATTGTCAGTTAGTAGTTCCGGAAGTGTTAACGGATAAATTTCTCGTATGATGCATCGCCCTGCAAGGCTTTCTTTCACTTTTTCCAAAAGAAGGAACTGACTTGACCCCAACAAAATATAGCGAGTATCTGAAAATTGATCATGAGTGGCTTTTATGGTATTTATCAATTGTGGTTCAAGTTGAACTTCATCCAAAATTGCTTTGGGATAATGCATGTGCCACTGTTGTGCTGTCATTTTTTTCAATTGAGTTGTCTGTACAATATCGTCAATGGCAAAATAGGCATATTCGGGAAAAATCTCCTTTGCAAGTGTTGTTTTGCCTGTTTGTCTGGCACCGGTCAAGACAATAATCCTACTGATCGGGCTGTTGATCCTGGCTTTTATATTGTCAAGTTCTATGCGTTTTTTCATTTTGTAAGCTTTTTATTCCGCACAAAGATAACCATAAACTTTAAATATTGCGCCAATATTTAATATTCTATTTTAAATATCACGGGATAAGTGGTTGGATTAGGTGTTTTCGGTTTTAAAAATGGGATATTCAGTAAATAACAAAACTGAAATTAAATCAAATACGATTGTAATATTGCAGAAAATATGAGTTTAAATCAAATACGATTGTAATTTTTTGTTCTTTTGCATTCATGTTCTTTTGCATTCACAATAGTTATCCGGTATTTCAGGATGAATAATATATACTTGTGTAAATGAGCTATTTACCAATACAAATCCAGCGATGATGTCAAAGAGCAAAATTATAATCAACTGTTACCTCAGCTTATTTTAAGTGGACAGCAGTGATGTTTTTCGTTTTTTGAGGATAACAATACGCAAATAGTGTATTTTAAAGAGAATGTAAAAGCTTACATTTGTGACTGAGTTATGAAAACCATAAAAACACATGAAAATATGACTTCCAGAAGAGATTTTATTAAAAAAGTAGCTGTTGGTACTGTCGGTACAGCCGCATTATCAGTTGGTGGAGTTTTACCGGGATTTAGTGCAAAAAGCTACAAAAATATTGTAGGTTCAAACGATAAAATCAAATTAGCTGCAATTGGAGTAAATGCAAGAGGTAATTCGCTTGCAGGTGGTTTTGCCAAAGAAAAAGGATGTGAAATATCACATGTCTGTGACGTAGATGCCAGAGCAATTGCTAAGTGTATAGCTAATGTTAAAGGAATTACCGGCAATGCTCCGATAGGAGAAAAAGACATCCGCAAGCTTTTAGAAATAAAAGATATTGACGGTGTTATCATTGCTACTCCCGAACATTGGCATGCACCGGGTGCATTGATGGCGATGAAAGCCGGCAAACATGTTTATCTTGAAAAACCTACCAGTCATAATCCGGCAGAAAATGAGATTCTAATGGAGGCTGTTAAAAAGTACGATGTAAAAGTACAAACCGGAATGCAGCGTCGATCGTGGCCAAATATTATTCAAGCAATTGAAGAGGTAAGATCAGGAGCAATTGGTGAAGTGAAATTCGGAAAAGCCTGGTATGCAAACAACAGACTTCCTATCGGCGTAGGTAAAGTTGTTCCTGTTCCGGAATGGCTTGATTGGGAGCTTTGGCAAGGACCCGCCCCGAGAGTGAAAGAATTTAAGGACAATTATTTACACTATCATTGGCATTGGTTTTATCATTGGGGTACCGGCGAATCCGGTAATAATGGCGTTCACACTATCGATATTTTACGCTGGGGTATGGACTTAGAATATCCTACCGAAGTAAGTTCTACTGGCGGACGATATTATTATCAAGATGATTGGCAGTTTCCTGACACACAGGTGGTAAACTTAGAGTATAACAAAGAAAAATTTATCATGTGGGAAGGACGCAGCACAAATAGCAAAACAATAGATGATCAGACTGTCGGATGTGCATTTTATGGTTCAGAAGGAGTTATTGTCATAGGGAGTGGCAATACATATAAAGTTTATGACAATAACAACAAATTGATAAAAGACGTAACAAGCGAGATGGGGTTCAGAGCGGGTGACACGGTAAATCCTACACAATCTCTGGATTCATACCATTTTTCAAATTTTTTAGATGCGATTAGAAAAAACACACCACTTGCAACAGATATTAACGTGGGTGGAGTCAGCTCCACATTAGCTCAACTTGGAAATATTTCACAGCGAATAGGTGCTACACTCAGAATAAATCCTGAAAACGGACACATTATTAAGAATAAAGCTGCACAAAAACTGTGGAGTAGAAAATATGAAAAAGGCTGGGAGATGAAGTTGTAATAAGCTGGAAATGTAGCGAGTTCCGGGTTCACGCAGGGATAGCCTGCAAAATTTACAAAGAACGCTGGCAAATTGAGACTACATTCAAAGCCCTGAAATGAGCGGATTTAACATGGAAAATACTTTATTAAACGTTTGTTTTAAAGATGAAACAAATATATTTAAATTTTTATCATGTACTCATTATTGAACTCACGTTGGATTATCTAAAATGATAATAATTATGGAATTGTATTCAAAAAATTATTTCATCTTATAGATTTCTGCTCCAGCCATTAAGAAAGCACCCAACCCAAAATCATCAAAGTCAGGTTCACGGTCATAGGTAACAGGTTGTGCATCTTTAGGTTCTTTACCTGAGCCTTGTACATAACCCAGAAATCCATTAGGATGAAGGCAATCGTTGATCATTCCATTCCATGCTTTATAAATTACCGGTGCGAATTTTTTCGAACTTAATAAACCATTGTTTACTCCGTAAGCCATGCCGTAAATAAACATAGCTGTTCCGGTAAGTTCCTTTCCACCGTAATTATCCGGATTATGCAGACTGACATTCCAAAATCCGTCTTTACGCTGCACTTTTTTCAATGCATGACACATATCGACTAACATGGTTTCATATTCTTTCCGGTGTGGTTCATCTTTAGGAAGTATATCAAGCATACGCGCCATAGCCACTACAACCCACCCATTTCCTCGTGACCAGTAGCAATTTTTGCCATTTGATTCGGTATAAGGTGGGTCGAAGTTCGCATCCCTCCACCAAAGGCAATCTTCAGGATTATAGAGACCGTTATCACCATGATTCAGTTTTGTGTACATATACATGTCATAAGCCCGCCGATAATATGATATATCACCTGTAATGTTACCAACTTGAGCAAAAACAGGCATCGCCATTTGGATTGCATCAATCCAGTACCAATCATCAATCTTGTCGGTAATCATCATTGAGTCTATTGATTTTTTGATATTTGAAATGTAGTGCTCCGGCTTCTTAGCATCCAATTCATAAAGAAAGATATAAGTTTGGCCAGCACATTGGTCATCGGCATTACGAGTTTTCCATCCTTCCTTGGCGCGACGGAGTTCCCAGTTATGTTTATTGCCCCAATCTATCGCATAATCAAGATATCGTTGTTGAGGATCTATTTTCCAAAGCTCCATAAGTCCTTCGTAATAATAAGCGCGTGTCCATACGTTAGACTTATAATTGTGGTTGTGTAAAGGATATGGAATTGTTTCTCCAGGATCGCTCCATTTTTTCATAAAATAATCGTTAGCCAGTCTGAGAGCACTCAACACCTCTTTTTTTTTCGGTTCGCAGGAAAATGAGTTATTGTATCCGAAAAGAAAGAGAATACACAAAAAAAGAATTGGCTTTTTCATATTCATTTTCATTAAAAAATTTTTCATTTTATCTATTTATTTTACTTGAACATACTCATATTTTCGGGACACTACCAAAGCGATTTTCACCTTGTTGTTGGTATCTGTAATTCTGTTATAATTTCGCGCGGTTTGATTCACCGCAGCAATCATCCTGCATGCTGCTCTGCTAAATGCTAATCCTGTAAAAGCAAAAGCAACATTTTAAAAAAATATCTTCTCGTGGTTATGGTAACATATAAAATTATATCAAAAGATTTCTATTGTTTTTTAGAAATTTCTTTACAAACATTTACCATGGGAATATTTAACAAGTATGCTACTTTTTCAATTTTGTGCGCTACATGTCCCACCCCTATGGCACAATGGTGAGATGGTCCGTATTTACTCCAACTGTTTACGAAATCACGAATATTGCACGGGAAAGTATAACGGCTGTTTGTGTTACCTGTTTCTAGAACGGGACCTTCAACGGAGTTGCCTTCAGCGACTAGTAAGAAGACCGAATCTTTACCTTCAACCACCGAAAGTAAGGTTACAGGTCCGTGTTTTACCGACATCTGAATAGATAACCCATTACTGGGTTTCCCATGATATACAGGCAAAGGGACCAGCTTGACACGACCTTCGGCAATGCTAAAGTGAGCAGGTCCATCGTGACCTAAAAACACCACGTTGTCCTTAAAATCCATAAGATAGAATTCGGAAAAAGATCCTCCTGAACCTAATTCGCTCATGATTTTCATGGCATGTGCGTTTTTTACTTCATATTCTCCTGCAACAGGAATATTTCTACCCGTGAGCAATGTGTTTCCTGCAATCACAGAGGAAATAATATTCTCGTAGTCATTTCCCGGTTGCCCTTCGTAATAATATGATAATGAGCCTAATTTATGTATTTTTACCAATTTATCTAATGCTACGGAGGTTTTTGCTGCACGTTCAATTTCATTCGGATCACATTTCCGGTCAATATCGAAAACGGATTCAAATTCAGCTATTTTTTTCGTTATTTCTTCGGCAGAAATGTTATCACGAATTTTCTTCAACTCACACATTTCCAACATCTCGAAATGAGTACCGAAAGTCACGCTTTGTTTGGCTAAGTCAGTGTACACATCAAGCATTCCTCCGTAATAATTCCCCAACACACCCATCCTGTGATTTTGCAATGCCTTGACAGTATTTGCGGCATCTATCCATCCTGTGATTTCATCCCAAACAGTGTCTTCATTCAGGTATCCTGTAATAATGTGGTATCGGGTTTTAGCTTTATTCATTACACAGGCAATTTCCGGTATAGCGCATGCCTGACAATGCTCAAGCCAAATTCCTGTTTTTTCGGCATAGTCATCCAATGCATTGAATTTTTCATAATCCAATTTTTCTACCGGTTGCAGATTCAGTAATATAAAAGGAACCTTTGATTGTTTAATAATTGGGAGAATAGTAGATGACAAAGCATAGGTGGATACGAAAAGGAAAATCAGATCAACATTACCGTTATTCAGTAATTTTGCCGAATCTAATGCTTTATCAAAATTATCGACCATGCCGGCATCCACAACTTCAGCACCAAAGTTTTCTAACCTGCTTCTGATTTGATTGTGGTAGTCTGTAAGATTATTAAGTAAACTGCTAAATTGTCCCCAATAGGTATCCAATCCAACGCTAAACAAACCAACTTTACTCATACTTTTTTTATTTTTATGTGAATAATATGACTTTCACATGTGTAACGGTAGCAGTAAATTAAAGCATGTGAAAATTAAATGAATTAATAGCGTCAACCACGTTAAATTTGTCCCGTCCTCTCACATTCCCCCTCAACCCTCCAATCTTGTTGGGATTAAAGAGTTGAGGGGGATTGCGCGTCTATTGAATCAATTGATTCAATAGAAAATTAAATATAAAGAGATGGTTGAATAAGGGTGTTTAATCCCATCCTATAACGTTTACGTTACTAATATTATGGCTTTCATCAGCATCACCGTCTACTTTCCTCCAGTTACGTTCCCATAATACTGCATGACCTTTATTAGTTGCACTTCCAAGAGCTGTATTAGCATTTCCGCCCGTAGCACTACCTCCATAAATAATACCACCGGTTTTTTCAAAAACAATATAACTTTTCGCTAAAAACACTCCGCCACAAGAGATTGTTGATGAACCGGTTGCTGTATTATTACTAATAATGCCTCCAGTCATCGTAAAGGTACAAACATTATCCACAGTACCTGATCCTATCCACACAGCACCGGCAGCATTAGGATTCTCGCACGTTGTATTTCCGGTAATACTTCCTCCCTGCATGATGAAGGTTGCACCGGGAGCATTTAGAGTAACTCCGGCAGTTCTGGAATTTCCTGTACCCGCACCGACTGTATTTCCGGTTATCTTTGATCCCTCTTTCATAGTAAGTGTACCGCCCACTGCAATAAGACAGTCATTGTTGTCCTCACTGGCACCATCTATGTTTTTTGTCATTCCTTTTAGAGTGACGTTGTCCTCAAGTGTTAGACTTGTAGTGGCAGGTAATGTAAAGAGACGGCCTTTTGAAGCTAACCGGACAATACGCTCCTCCTCATCACCTGTCAAGGTCAGATTTGTGTTATTTGCCAACTTGAGGGGTGAGAGTGTTTCATCGGCAAAGAGAACAAGAGTTGCGGTGGTCCCTGACATTGCCGAGATTCTTTGTAATAGTGTTTGTACCGTAACTTCACAAACAGCCGTTTGTCCGTCAGGAGTACTTGCCGTAATGGTTGTCGTTCCCTCAGATATTCCTGTAATTAATCCGGTTGAGTCAACCGAAGCAATAGCTTCATTACCGCTTGCATACGTTACTGTTTGAACAGGAACAACAGTGGGAAGAAGTGTAAAAGGTTCTCCATAACCAAGAGACAATTCACTCTTATTCAGTTTCAGTCCTACTATTGTTGTAATAGTGTTTGTGTAATTAAACACACCTTGAGAAACATTTCCTCTGAAAATTTCAAAAGATCCTCCGGCAGTATTGGGTTGAATTTCGTATGTTACCCCTGCATCTATATTTATAGTATCGCTACCTATATTAAGTTTGCGAAAACTTTGTGCCTGTACTTGTAAAAATATCACAGACAAAATTGTAATTATTGTAAATATTATCTTTTTCATAATTGTTCTTATTTTACGAATTTAACAGTTTGATTTCCAATTTTCAATAAATATACTCCCGCTTGAAATTTTCCAAAATCAATATGGGCAGCCGTGCTGTTTGCTTCAAAAGTGCTAACTAACGTGCCTGTAATGGAATAAATGCTTACATGTCCGATTAACTTTGCGGCATGTAAATGTAGAGTGCCTACTTTATCGACATAAGCTGTAACAGGTAATTGAACATTCGCAACTTCACTTGTCGGAGTTTGAAGCGAAAATACCATTGAACGTACAGCATCAAAAGCATACGATCTGTTACTATCCGGTGCGGATGGAAACACGATTTTTACAGTATCATCAAGGATTTGGACTTTTCCTGCCTCGATGGAGAACTCATCGTAGGTGATGGTATTGTCCTCTGTAACATAGTCTACTCTCAACAATGAAGTATTTTGAGCCTGAAGACATACCATCATTGCAATCAGTGCAATAAAGATAATCTGAATTTTTTGTTTCATAATTTTTACATTTAATTAATTATACATTTACATTTAACTATCTATCAAATTTTTAATCCCATCCAATATTGTTTACGTTACTAATATTATGGGTTGCATCGCCATCCACTTTTCTCCAGTTACGCTCCCATAATACTGCATGGCCTTTATTGGTCGCAGTTCCAAGAGCTGTATTGGCATTTCCACCCGTAGCACTGCCTCCATAAATAATACCACCGGTTTTTTCGAAAACAATATTTTTTCTCGCTAAAAATACTCCGCCACAAGAGATTGTTGTTGAACCGGTTGCTCTATTATTACTAATAATGCCTCCACTCATCGTAAAAGTACAAACATTATCTTCAGCACCCGATCCTATCCACACAGCACCGGCGGCATTGGGATTCTCGAGCGTTGTATTTTCGGTAATACTTCCTCCCTGCATGATGAAGGTTGCACCGGCAGCATTTAGGGTAACTCCGGCAGTCCTGGAATTTCCTGTACCCGCACCGACTGTATTTCCGGTTATCTTTGATCCCTCTTTCATAGTAAGTGTACCGCCTTGTACTGCAATAACACAGTCATTGTTGTCTGCACTGGCGCCATCTATGTTTTTTGTTATCCCTTGTAGAGTGACGTTGTTCTCAAGTGTTAGACTTGTAGTGGCTGGCAACGTAAAGAGACGGCCATTTTCGGCTAACCGGATAATACGCTCTACCCCGTCACTTATCAAGGTCAGATTTGTGTTGTTTAACAACTTAAGAGGAGGGAGTGTCTCATCGGCAAAGAGAATAAGAGTTGCAGTGGTCCCTGATATTTCCGAAATTCGTTGTGATAGTGTTTGTACCGTAACTTCAAGTGATTTGGTTATATTGTCCCATGTTACGTCAACTGTTCTGGTACCAGCAACCGAAAAATCATAAGATATATTGGTTTCCTTAATATCAATCGGTACTGATGTATTGTCGGAATAGTTAGCTGTTACTGTTATTCCTGTTGAGTCCAATGGCTCACCTATACCATAAACTGTCTTCGTGGGTGAGGTAACAGTTATGTCCGTTAATTCAGCATTTGGTATTACAGTAAAAATAATGTCAAATGTTTGGGATATAGTCCCATTGCCACCGCTTACTGTTACTGTTGCGGTGTGAGTTCCTGCAGACAAGCCGAGTTTGGGTTGTACGGTAAAAGTGGTTGTTTGGTCCACGTCAATATCAAAGCTTTCGGGTGAAACAGTAAAATCATTCATACCTGTTCCTGAAAGTGTTACATTCAGTGTACCCGTTTTATAGTTACCTATGTTGGATACTATTACAGTAAGGGCAGTTGGTGGCGTGGGATATTCTTCTTTTTTCGTATCGAATGAATAGGTCTCAGTTTGACTAAGGCTTATAGAAATTTCTATTCCCTTTACAACGAAACTCACGTCGAAGACTTGAGCAATAATATCATCTCTTCCACTTACAGTTATCGTCGCTTCATATTTACCAGACGACAATTCGCTTTTGGGTTGTACGGTAAATGTATCCGTCCCTCCCACTTCCAATTCTGTATGATCGGACGAAACCGTAAAACTACTCGCATCTTTACCCGAGAGTGTTATAACAAGCCTGCCCGTAGGCCGATTTCCTGTATTGTGTACTGTAACGCTAAGAGGAACCGGAATTGTAGTATAACCTTCTTGAACCTCATCAAAAACAAATGTATCTGTCTGGCTAAGAGCAATACCGTAATAAGCTAATTCGCTTTCTTTATCATTGCAACCTGTCGCTAATAGTAAAATAGCTGCCGAAATTATATAAAAAATATACTTGAAATTATACATGATAAGTTGGATTTAAAATGAATAATTTATTAGTGCTATACAAAAATCTTTAAAACACTTTTTATAGTTTGTTGTTGCTTTTTATTTAGTTAAAGTCTAATATAAGTTCGTTACCCCTTTTTTGGATACGAATAATTCCGCTGTCCCAGTCAGATTGTAGAAAAGGACTATCAAATGCTTTTTTCGGAACGTAACTTACTGCCACACTATTAATTTCAGGTTCTTTGGAATAGTCTGCGTAAAACGTAAATGTGTTGCCATATATTCCTGTGTAATGCAAAACATTATTTTTGAAAGATAGCGGAGAATTAATCACTTTTCTTCTGAACTCCTCAAAGGATTTGTACTCTTTTTTTTGTGCTACTTCAATAATCACCGGCGATTTATCATTATCAGCATATAACCATCTGCCGACAGGTGAAGGTGAAGCTGACGACTGCCATCTGGATGTTCCATCCACTATACGTACAGCGGCATACGCTCCTTTTGACTCAGTAAAGATCCATCCATCTTCCCCTATAGGAGCACTTAGGCCAACGTTCGAAAACCATACTCGCATCTCTCCTGTATTACGACTACCTTCTTTCAGTTTCTGGCAGATTAGGGTACCCTCCTTTTGCACCGACCAGAACGAATTATAAGTTGATTGATTATCAACGCCTTCACATTGAGGAATGATGCAGGCATTTTTGTCATCCGAAAACCTGATACCATGTAAACGATTTTGCGAACTTATGTTTGTCCAGTCTTGATATTTAAGTGCCGGACACATTATTGTACCTATGATAAACTCAGGTGTGCAATAAGAATAACGGATGATTTTACCCATATCGGTACGCATGCGATACGGATTACCGGCATAAAATTCAGTACTTGCTGTCAAACCTAAAGGATATTGTTCTATTTCATATACATCTTCCGTTCGCCGGTTACAAGCAATATCCACTGTTACCAGTGACGGACGCCAAGAGGTAGTCATAGCCGTAAAATATGTGCTGTAATAAGTGGGAGCATCTCCTATGGCAAAAAATAAATACCCCAGTGGCAGTTGTCGTGGAGCAGTATGTTGATTTGCATATACGCGTGATTGTCCCCCACAAGCAATTCCATTTATTTGTTCTTGCCCCCAGTAAGTAAAATACAAGTCGAGAAAATATCCGGCTAACTTTTTTAACGTTGGATCTTCAGAGAAATCATAAAAGTTAAAAATACATTTTATCACATGTAAATTGTAGCCAGTACACATCATTTCGATAAATAATCCTTTCTTTGCACGTTCTCTAAAATACATCTTCACGTAATCGTTCCAGCTGGCATAATGTTCGGCAGCTTTACGCCCATCATCATAAACCCGGTCACGGAAATTCACCCGCTCTTTAGCTAATTTAGCATAATACCATAAAGTGCTGAAAATCTGAACATGGTGATTTTCGGATTCGTAGATAAACCAGGTGTTTGATTGCTCATGATCTGCCAGCGCATATGAATGGAATGATCGATTGTCAATATGTCTCTTGGCATATAACCACGTAGTTTCCATGATACTGTTTTCCACTTCCTGAGTCATTAATCCTGCTTGTCGGGTTCCATTCTGTCCAAACATATTCACTAGCCTTAAGATGATTTCGGTATTCCAATGAAAATTATCTCTGTCATAAATAGCATCCACATGTGTGAGAAAGTAATCCATACCTTCAGCCAGTGCTGCATTGGCTTCATTGATATGTTCATTAAACCAGAAACAGCGACCAGCGTACGATGCTAGCGAACTTATATATTCACGTACATACTCCGGCCTTCCAGAGCCTAACGGGGCTTTAATGGGATCTCTTACTAATATTTTTCCGCGTTCTAAATTAAAAATATCTGCTACCCTTTTATCAAAATCATCACGGATAGTTAATAGCTCTTGTTCCGTTAGCGGGATGAGTTGGTCTTGATCATTATCCGGAATGATGGGTTTATCACTGCATCCGCTTAGTGTAAGAAGTATACAGGTGATAATAATAACAATAAGGGGCATGTTGATAATTTTTACTTGATTCATATTTATTTCATCTGATAACGTTTGATACTTACTGTCATCTCCTTCTTTATGTCATCCACTTGATTGACAAAGATGAAGGCACGATATTTACCATCGGCAGTTTCCACCCATGCACCTGAATCAAGTTTCAAGTCAAGCCCATAATTAGGTGCATTTTCGAAATTCATTTTTTGAAAATCTATATCATCTACGTAAACACCATATTGTGAGCGTGACAAGTGTCTGTCTCGTAAGCCATAAACTTTCCAAAAGGGTGTATTATTATTCAGTCCTGTTGGTAAAGTTATTATTGAAAGATACTTATCATTGGCCGGTGATATTAATGCATGATTCATTGGTGCACTTTTTCCGGAATGATAAACATACACAAGATCTATTTTAGAGGTATTGACAGCTGCTACACTAGCATTGTATGCTGCCATATCACTGATAGAGAGATAGCAATTATTGTTGTTACTCAAAACAAGATCCAGTTGCATATTTATTGTAGATATTTCATATGGACCTAGTTTGTATGAAACGTTTTCGCCGGTACTGGCTGTAGATGAAAACATAAATGATACCGATTTACCCCGAGCCTCTTGTGGGATTACGTAATAATACCTAAGTGCAGCTGCACAAGTGTCTTTGGTGAAAATTATTTCTGTTTTGTTCCCCATCGTTGTTGAAGGTTCAGCGACAATGACTGGCACGTCTATTCCACCCATATCTGTGTAAAACGACCTGTTTTCCATGAAGGTTCCTTTTGCACCTGGAATTGTGGCAGTTGCCCGTGCAGAAATAAGCTTTCCTTTTTCTGGTCCTATCGCCATCGCGTATACGAATTCAATTTTTTGACCCGCAATATTAGGACCTATGCTCCGTTTTAGACAATCGTTGTACAGTTCTGTATTCCCTTTAGGGACTTCATAAGTATAATTGTCATCACAACCGCTGACACATATAGATAAAAAGACTATGAGTATAAATAATAGATTATAATTTTTCATATCTATTGAAAATTACAAGTTAGACTGTTCCATAATATATACAGTATAAACTTTTTTTACTTTTCGATTACCCGAGATTACTGTCCATTGTTTCGGATTCATCGTATCAGAAAAATCCACAAAACCTGTTATCTTTGGTTCCAGTTTAGCATCAGTAACCAGAGTAAACTGCGGCCATAGATTTTTCAGATCAGTTCCAAAAAGTACTTCTACATTAATAGTTTGTTGTACCGTGTCAATTTCAACTGGTTTTGATCTTACTGTTTGATGGTCAAATCCTAACAGTTCAAAATTGCTGACATAACATTCAGAGCGTTCAGTGATTAGCAGTCCATCTTCATCTACCGGAAAATCCTTACATCCAATAATAAGTACCAAAAAAAGGGTGACTGATATAATTTTTTTCATAAGTTCCAATTTTTATGTATTTTATTCTTTTTTATAACCACGGTGTATTCTGTGTGAGATTTGAATTACGGTCACGTTCTCCTTGAGGAATTCTGAAAATATAGCATTGTTCATAGAGCAGTTCTGAAGCATTTCGAAACCGTATTGTAACCAAACGCCCCCACGTATCATAAAATTTACGACCCTCACTATTTCTTGGAGGTCCCCAGACTCTTTCCATAGCTCTCCAGCGCCTGATATCAAATCCACGATGGCCTTCAGCCCAAAGTTCAACAATTCGTTCCTGTTCAATAGCATTGAAAAAATCTTCTTTACTTGCTGTCTTTGCTGGAGCTAAAGGTGGTAGATTACCACGTCTGCGAACAACGTTCACGAGGTCTATAGCATCCTGCTGAGGACCATTTATTTCATTGGTCGCTTCAGCATACATTAGATATACATCAGCTAAGCGCATGACTGGCCACGCATAATCACCCCAACTTCTGTGAAGATTCAGTCCTTCATAGTTGCGTACAAATTTACGAGCAACGTATCCTGTTTCTGTTGATCCATTATATGTTGTATATTGGACTCCGTCAATAGTTACGGTTCCATTCCAAGTTGAAAAAATATATGGGTTCCATATATTCGTAGTTCCTTCAGGAAGAAAAGGATTCGTTTGTCTAATCATCTCATAATCCCATAATATAGTAGCTTTCATTCGGTAATCACGGTTGGCATAACTCTGTGGGTTTATGGCTGAGTTTACTACTTCGCGATTGGGAATACCATTAGTAGTTTCGGTAGGTAGCAAGGGAATCAGTTTTTCACAAAAATCTCCAGTAATAATTGACTGGTAACGATCGGCTAACTCGAAACATGGCACAATATAATTTTGAGAATTACTTTGATGACGACCTCCAAAATCTCGCTGCAGTTCCTCCATAGCCCCATCGGTTTCATAACCTCCTTTTGTAAAAGACATCAATACTTCTATATTATTATTTCCTGTTTTTCCTACAAAGATATCATAATAATTGGGTAACTTTTCCGCTTTACCTAGTTCGTCACATTCCCCGGGTTCACCGTTTTTATACAATGTTAATCCAAAATCCTCGATTACTCTTTTAAAATCTTTGGCAGCTTCTTTATAGGAATTTTCAGCTTCTGCAATATCTGGTGTAAATGTACTCAACTCAGGCCATCCAAATTTGTTCCAACATGCCCAATAAAGTTGCATTTTTCCTCTGAATGCTAAAGCGGCTGGTTTAGCAGCACGCCCGAATGCCTGAGATTTTTCAGGCAGTTTTTCGACAGCATAGGTAAAATCGGCAATAATTTGATCTTTAATTGTTGTGATCGGGGTTCTTGAAAGTATATTTGCTTCTTCCTGCGTAATAACTTTATCTATATAGGGCACATCACCCCACAACGAAATCAGGCGAAAATAGACCATTCCTCTCAACAAACGTGCTTCCCCCAATACGGATTCAAGTCCGGGACGTGTAACATCATTTGCTTTTTCAACCATTTTGCTCACATTTTCAATCACGTAATTTGTGGCATTCACCCCTCCGTAAAGATTTCTAAAATATGTATCAAAGGAGCCACCGTATCCCATAGGTGAATATCTACCCCCATATTGATTGTTACTGACACCCCTGACCAAGACATATTCGCCATGTCCATCCATATAATAATCTCTGTCAAATAAGTTTCTGACTACTGAATAAGCTCCTAATAGTGCTGTTGTAGCATCTTTTTCTGTTTTCCAAAAAGCATTTGCTCCTAACTCTGTTGTGGGTTCCTGATCGAGTAAATCGGAGCAGCTATATGGGAGAATCAATAGGATTAAAATTATAATTCCGATGATTGTATTATATGATATTCTATTTTTCATATTAAGTTTTTATGAATTTAAATATTAATATTAATGCCTATAGAGAACGACTTAACCAGCGGATAGACGTCTAATCCAAGGTCGTAAGAACCATTACCGTCATTTTGTTTTTCGGGATCAATACCTCTATATTTTGTGATTGTGAATAGATTTTCCACAGAACTGTAAATCCGTATATTTTCAATACCTATTTTTGAACAAACATTACCGTGTAGCGTATAACCTAACTGAAGATTTTTCAAACGCAAATAATTCATATTATCAAGCCAGAAAGTCGATCTTTCAGAAGAGGGACCATTTGCACCTTGGCGAGGATATTTCCCGTTACGATTCTCCCATGACCACCAGTTATTATATTGATCCCATGTTATATTACGCCCGGCATTAAAAGAGGTTGTATTGAATATATTCAACCAGTAGTTTCGTCGTCCCATGGCTCCGTTTACTAAGCCGGAAAAATCAATGTCTTTCCACGATACGCTGAAATTAAAACCATAATTGGTATTAGGTCGGTACAGATTATAATTTGAATACGCTTTTCGATCGTTTCCATCAATTCTCCCATCACCATTCAAATCTTTTAGTAATATATCTCCGGGTGAAGCATCTTGGGGAGTTGTATTGTAAATCTCTGCCCATGACTGTGCGATACCTGTATCTTCGTATCCGTAAACAAAACCATAAGGCATGTCAATAAAAACGGATCCACGCATCAATAGTTCATTCCATTCTTCGAGTCTATTTCTATTGTATGCAATATTGAAGTTTATCCTGTAACTCCAATCTTTCAGTCGGTCATTCCATGTAATATTGACTTCTATACCACGATTTCTTAATTTTCCTATATTTTTCCGGGGCGCATTATACAAACCACTTAAGAAAATAGAAAGATCGGATGGTCTGTTCATTCCTGATGTCAATCGGTCGTAATAGTCTAATTCAAGATTCAATCGATTATTCAGAAATCCCAGATCAATTCCCACATTAGTGACGCCTGTAGTTTCCCAAGAGAGATGAGGATTAATCAACTTTTTATTTACAAATCCTTTTGTGACATTTTTATTGATGATGTAATTTGAAGTTGTCAGTGTCTCCTTTTGCTCATAACGCCCCACACCACTATTGTTTCCTAATTCACCATAAGAAATACGGAACTTTCCGTTAGAAATAATATTCTTTAGAGACTCAAAAAAGTTTTCTTCCATGAAACGCCACCCCAATGAAACAGATGGGAAAAATCCCCATTGGTTCTCACCTATGAATTTAGACGATGCATCACATCTAAAATTAGCTTCTAAAAGATATTTATCATAGGCTACATAGTTGAGCCTTCCCACAAAAGAGAGTAATCCTTCTGTACTTGAATCACCACTAACACCCACATTATTAGTAAGTGCTGCATTTATTTCATGCAGGGAATTATGAATACGATCGTAACGATAGCCATTAAGGATTCTGCCATACCAAAACTCCTCACTATAAATCCCCATGATATTGATATCATGATTTCCACCTATTATGGTATGATAATTCAATTTTCCATTTAGTTGAGTTTTAAATCCACTGCTACTATAATTATTTACAGGAGCATTTTCGGGAACTCTCACTGTACTTGTATACCTCTCGTGCTGAAAATCATACTGCGTAAATGGAGTGTATGCATTCCAACGAAATTGGTTATAATAATTTAGTGCATAATCGAATTGAACGGATAGCCCTTTTATTAGCTCCCAATTAAAATAAACATTGGGTAGTACCTCTTGCCGGTCTTGATGATTTTGCATCAAGTCATATTGCCCAAGAGGATTGGTTACATTCTGACTTTCGTTGTAGGCCATAGCTCCACCATAAAGTCCTGTTTTAGGATCATAGGGTGTTATTCCGGAAGGAGTAAGCATAGTGCCCAAATCCCCTCCACTCAAAGGCATAAAACCAGTGTTGTATGTATATCTCCATTTAGACCAGTTTCCACTTACCCTGACCCCTACATTCATATTGTGACTGATTGTATATTCGGCATTTAATCGGGCATTATATAAATCATAATCATTATTAATCTGTAATCCCGCTTCATCAACTTTTCCTATAGAGAAAAAGAATGTAAATCTATCAGTAGTACCTGATATAGATGCATTGTTTTTCCGGATCACGCTGTTACGTAAAACAATATCCCACCAATCGGTATTAGGATATAAAAATGGGTCAATCCATCCCAAAGCCATCCATTGGTCAATAGTTCCGTTTTTAAAAGTATAACTTTCAGGTAAACGGGATACAGCTTCATAATTTTGTTGCGCTGTTAAAGTTCTCGCATAATCATTCATTAGAGGATATACATCTAATGCCGCCTTCCCTATTGCATATGAACTGGAGATGTTAACTCTACTTTTGGTTTGGTCTTTTCCGGAACGTGTAGTGATTAAAATCACACCATTGGCTCCTCTGGAGCCATATACTGCTGCAGATGCGGCATCTTTTAGAACAGATACACTCTCTATGTCATTTATGTTTAATCGGTTGATGTCAACGTCCGGCATTCCATCAACTACTATTAACGGATTAGCGTTGTTAACTGTGCCTAATCCGCGAATTTTGAAGTCAATATTGTTCTGACCTGCCATACCACTACTTTGGGCTACGGAAAGACCCGGTAAAACTCCTTGAAGCCCGATAGCTGCATTTGTCAAGGAACGTCCAGCCAGATTTTCATCTACTTTTACACTAGCAACAGCCCCCGTTAGATTTACTTTCTTTTGGACTCCGTAACCTATAACTACCAACTCATCCAGAGATTGAAACCCTTCCTCTAAAGTTATGTCAAATGACCGCCTTTCTTTAATTGGTATTGTTTGAGTTATCATTCCCACATATGAAACTTCTAATATATCTTTAGGTGATACATTGGATATAGTAAAATTACCATCATTATCTGTAATTGTTCCTGTACTTGTCCCTATAACTTTAATTGTAACGCCTATAAGTGGTTCGTTGGTAACATCCGTTACTCTGCCATTTACAGTAATCCTCTGTGCGAAAACGCTGTTAGAGAGTGCCCAAAGGAATATGCATAAAGATGCAGTAATTAATTTTGAAAATTTCCAACTCATTTCATTTGTTTTTTTATACATCACTTTAAAAAGTAATTTTTCTTATGTTCTTTTTGACATCTGAGAATGGATTAATAATCTGTATTCAATCAATAAAACCTTTTTTGTCGTTAGAGGCGGTGTTTCATTTTGATCGAAACAGGACCAAGTAGTCCGGAAGGTTCCAGAAGTATCTCTTTGCGCGGGCTTCCTCTGAAATCGTTTCCCAATACAATATTAGTGCGGGTAATCTGGTTCGTTTTTGGATTTATCTCATCACCCGCCACACGGTTGTACCAAGAGTTGATCACGGTTATTTCAAGGCTGTTTGCACCATCCATCAGCGCATCGGTAATATCCATCCTGAAAGGTTTCGTCCAAACAACCCCTTTATCTATACCATTTACCTTAATCCTGGCGATGCCTACATCTTTTACATCTTCCAATTGAAGAAAATAAGAATGTTGAGGCTCGGGAGTAAAGTAGAAATCCTTGTAATAAACTGCGGCTCCGGAATAATACTTGATGCCTTCCTCCCTAGAAATGGTCCAATCAATCAACTCAGGAAAAATCACCCTACCTGGTCCACCCCATTCAGGAGCAAAGTAAACATCCCAAGGACCATCCAGCACCTGGACCAAAGTATAATCTGGATAGTTCGTCTTTTCTTTACCCTGATCCGTGGGGTCAACCGCCCGATTGAACAATACCATGATAGAACCATAGGGATCAAAGGTTAGCGGTACTGTAATCCTCCCATTTTGCCGGGAAAACGCCTTTGCCTCACGAATTTCGCCGGTCAGCGCATCCCAAAGTTCCGGTTGACGCCCCTCCACCCGGAAAACAGCTTCTACGGTTTTCACCTCTTCTGTCTGATTGCTGATAAAATAGAGATCGCAACCACCTATGGTATAATGTATGTAATCGAAATCCTCCGCATGGTCTCCCGCTATCTCCAGATCGGGCAAAATCCCATTCGACAATAGGTACTTCCTGGCAGAAACACCCCATGAAACAGTCCCTTTCTTATATTTTTTACTTCCTTTGTCCCGGACGCTTGTCCCCCATATCTTATCTGACAGTTTCCGGAATTCACGCTGAGCTTTTTCCCCGCCCGTCAAGCTGACAAGCCGTTCCGGCTTATACCCGATCACATTGGCTCCTTGCGATAACATCGACTCCACTTTTCTTAAGGCATCCAACGAAAGAATCCTGTGATCCGGCAAAACCAGCACCCGGTACTCCACTCCCCCGGGAACAATAATTTTCCCGTTTTTCACCTTCAGCCGCATCAGGATAGTTTCATCTGTCACATCGTAATCGAATCCGGGTAATGTTCCGGCGGGATCAGCCTGCTTATTGGAAAAGACATTGGGTACATGGTCTCCGTAATAATAAAGAACGTCCGCCACGAATTTTCCATTCTGCACAACAAATTGCGTACGGTGCAGATAATCTATAAATGGTTGAGATTCATTCCACCAGGTGACCTGGGGATTAACGTGTGTACCCGCAAAATACTCTTGCCCCGGCACACCCATCTCTTTTGGAGAGCAAGTAAAAGTGTGGAAGTACACCCGATTCAATCCCGTACAGATTTCGTGATCGAATGACGATTTCTGATTGCGCCACAACTCATCATTCCAATGGAGACCGATCGTTGTGAATGATTCCGCGCCTACTATTTTCTTCCCATAAATATGCGCGGCTGATGACGCTTGCTTCACAAAAAAACGTTGTTGAGGAGTTGGTCGATGAGGCGACGGTGACCAGAATTCGCTCATGACAATATCGCTGAACCCATAGTTTTTTATTCCATCCAATGGACCTGCATGAGGACCGGCAGATTCAGGTTGGATTTCCATACCGTTTTTATGGGCATATTCTGCAAAACGGGCATAGTGATTATTTGCCACCAAATCAGCTAATGTTTTCCGGAAATCCGCCAGAAATGCGTGCGTAACATCTATATTATCTACCACATGTCCGGCAATAACGGGTAAATAATTTTTCAGGTCATATTTGCGATAAAGCTTAAATTCGTCCGGGAATTCAGCCGTCCAGTTCATGCCTCCACATTCCCAACTGTCGGTTTCCATAAATTTCAGTGTTGTTCCCACATGCTTACCTGAAGCGTTCAATATGGGTTCAACCACGTCGTGCCAGTAAAAATCAAATGCGTCCCGGCTCAGATAGTCGAGCACCCTGCCTTGCCACCCCTCACTTGAAGTTGACACACGGGCTTTGGTACAGGTATATCCTATACGCATGATATTCCATTCCCCATCAGGAGCCTCCCATTCCAGGATACCTTCCTCATCCAGAAATGACGAGATATCGATTACCTCCTCTTTGTTTACACGATAGGTGGATTTGCCATTTTTCCCTCTGATATTTTTAGGTTGAGAAACATTATCCAACAAAAAACGGGTATCGGGAGCAGATCCGCCCAATTCATGAAACCCGAGTTTATAATCCAAAAAGTGGATCTCTTCATCTACAATGGCATCTGTACGGATTGGAAATGCCAATACAGTTATGTCCTTATACAACTCATGATGGGGTGGTATACTTAGATGTTGGATGATCTTTTGACCACCTTTAACCTTTATCTCCGAAAAAGTCAGTTGTTTAGCTGCATGCTCAGGTGTCACGTTTGGACCTCCCAGATTCCATCCGCTTTGGATATTGAAACCGATTTCCAATCCCAGTCTTTCAGCTTCATCCAAAGCGAATAAAAAAAGTTCAATCCATTCATCCGAACCGTATAAAGGTCCGGCCGGGATATCTTTGTTGCCGCGTTGATTATGTCCGCCGGCATCAAAAATCATAGCACCCTGAAAATTTTTCGATTTCATGGCTTCCAGGTCTTTGGTAATAGCCTCTTTGGTGACGTTGCCGTTCAACCACCACCACCAGCAGTTCACACCACTTGATGAATCCGGAGCTTTAAAGTTCTTAGATAGAAAATCATAATCATTTGACAGTACTCCTGTTCGATTTACCTTTGTAATTCCGTATCCTGCCACCATCAACAATACTGCTATGGTAGCAAAGATAAATCCTCGTTTTTTATTGGTTATCACGGTGTTTTTCATAATGTATATTCATCTGCTGTTATCAGTCTGGAGTGACTCACTCAAGTAAATCATCGACTACTACAAAAAATAGCATTGACACGATTTATCTTCACTTTTTTTTTGAGTTGTTTTTCCATAAAATTTGAGTTAACTATCTATTATTTAATTTACTACGATCTTCTTGTTGAATTTGCAAGAAGCATTTTGTATGTTCAGTAAATATATTCCCTTTGACAGTTCTGCTATACTAATTTGATTTGTCCTATTGTTTTTTAAGCTAAGTTTCTTTAATTGCATACCTTGCAGATTATAAACCGTTGTAAAAGTATTTTCTCCCAACTCATCCACATCTATACCTCGCGTTGTCCTAAACAAAGCTGCTTCACTTTGGCCATCAGCAAAACCACCGGTGCCTCTTTTACATGCTACATCTGCCTTTCCCTTTGTTTCAATATTTACTTTTGAAACAACATGGGCTTCTTGTTCCGATGCATACAAATATCCATCAGCATACTTTATACTGTTGGATATAGTGAAGTCCATATTAATTCCACTGCCATCCTGCAACGTTGAAACAGTAGTTCGACCTGTATCGACAATCCTGATTTTATATGGTGGTTTGTCCATTGACATGTGAATTAAAAATAAACAGTGTTGCAGTCAACAACACACATTGATAAAGTAATTTTTCTCATGATACTTAAATTTTAAATAATGATTAATAATAATGTTTAAACAAATAAAGATCTCAGCGGGATAGAAAACACTTAATTAGGATTAAATAAGATCACACAACAACGGGTCACAGCTCTTTGATTTGAATATTTCTATAATGAATCTCACTTCCATGATCCTGGATGAGAATATGTCCTTCATTTTTTTTATGATAGTCTTTGTAGTTTACAAACTTCGTCTTTTTTACCTGATTTTCAAAATCTTGAATATTCGTTTTAATAGAGATTACTTTTATGCCGTTCAGCCAATGTTCAATCCTGTTATTTTTCACTTTAATGCTGAGTGAGTTCCATTCTCCCAATGGTTTAAGATGTTTCTTCTTTGAAGGAGCATACAACAGATAAAGCGCAGCTGTTGATCTTCGGTCATCGTCAAACCCACGGATTTCATCTTGATGAAAATCATCAATAATCTGATATTCATAGCCAATCCACTCTATTTTGCCATTTCGTTCATTTTTCATCTGTAATACAAAATATTTAACTCCGGAATTGACAAGCCTAGTCATTCTGAATTCCAATTTTAATTCGAAGTTGGAGTATCTTTTTTTGGTTATGATATCGCCACCTCTGTTACCAGACAATAAGATCAGCTCATCTTGCGTTATTTGCCATCCATCGTTTGGAAATGTTTTTTCAGCGATGGATTGCCAATGAATCGTATCTTTGGCATTAACAAACAGAGGAGTCCACTTTTTACTGCAGGACCTGCTTGTTGATATTGTTTCATGCCGTTTGAAAAAAATATTTTCTGCATTCGTTTGAAAAGGAAAGCAAACAACTGCCAGAAATAAAAAGAATTTTATATTTACTCTCATATGCTTAATTATTAAATTCTCCATATTTAGATAGGGTACCTTTTAAAAAACTCTTTTAAATATTTGTGTGTATTAATTATCCATCGTTCTCATTTTCTGAATAAATTAAAGGTTCTACGAAATATTGATGTAAGCAGTTACCGCTCCACTACGAAAGAATGCCTTTCCGATAAAAAATTATATATACCCTTTTGGAAAAGGATTTCACATAGCACGAAGGTAATATGTCGAATTTACAATATGGGTGCATTTTTCGCAAATATGTCTTCAAAAAACGCAAATCTTGCTTATTCCTTAAAAAAATACTCAGAAAACAGGCACACTACTTCATTGAAACCGGGATTTGGATTATATTTAGGTTGTTGCTCATTGCTTCACAGTATCCGCTTACCACTTGTTTTACGATTTGTAAATTGCCCTGATAAAAAACGACTTACGACTTTTCATTTTTTATTCATCACCGCAAACCATATCTGTTACTAAAACACACAATTCCTTAAAGTTTTCACTTTCTTTTTTTTAACAATCTTTTAACGCTCCACACAAGCACCCTGAAAAACGTTATAGTCAGAAACAGCACTAGGGTAATTACCAACACATAACCTATTTGTGTAAACGCCTCATACCAAGGTGTTTTATAAACAATGATTGCCAGCACATTGATTAGAAATGCTATGGCAAAACAAGAGACAAGAATAAGTATCTCTTTTTTCCTCCTTTTCCCGGTTATTATGATGTCTTTCATGCAATAATTTTATAATTGAGGGGCATTAGAATTTCATATACGGTATTTTATATTCTTCGGGGAAGAATATCTCACGTCGTTCCGCCATAGCTTGATTGCCCAACAAACATTGTACGGTTGCACTATAAGCTTCTTCGACAATGTTTTCCCCTTTTTCGCCGGTAATACAGGCCTGGCAAAAAGCATCCAAAATGGCATCGGAACCGTCATTGTCCACACCAATCATTGAAAATCCATCATTGACATAAAATTGACCCTCCAAAATATTGTATGCTTGATACTCCTTTTTGGTTTCAGGACGCCAACTCGGACCGGCTGCCGGAATGGCTGTGAAAACTTTGTTTCCGATTTGATCGAGCAGTTGTTCTATGCCGCTTTTCCCTATCTTCTCATCTTCCATATAATATACGCCCGATGCCAAGTGCATGGTGCCTTCTTTCCCGAGAATTTCGTCTTCCATACCATTGAATTTATTGGAAATCAATGACTCATAAGTTATTTTCACATGATTCGAATAGCGGTAAACCAAGCTGACGCTGTCATACACTTCCCGTCCGTCTTTCCAATAAACAATATCCCCCATACCCATTACGGATTGCGGATTCAGTCCGGTTGCCCAGTTGCAGACCGCAATCTGGTGTGAAGCAAGTTCGGTCATCAGACCCTGAGAACTTTCCCAATATAGTCGCCAGTTGATTTTACGTTCTAATTCCGGTGAAGGTACAGGGCGACGCCAATTGTGATTGCGAAACCAATGCATCCTGCACCCGACCACTTCACCAATCAGCCCCGAATGAATCATCTGCATTCCTTTGATATACTTTTCATCGAACATACGTTGCATACAGAAATATAGTACTTTGTCGGTTTCCTGATAAGCATCGTAAATGTCTTTACAAGCCTGGAAAGAATCTGCCATAGCTTTTTCACAAAACACATGCTTGCCGGCTGCCAATGAATCCAGTACCATTGGTGCATGCCAATTGAGCGGAGTAGAAATGATCACTCCGTCAATATCTTTTGCTTCAAGTAGCTTGCGGTAGTCGGTGTAGGTTCTGGCTTTGGGGACAAGTTCGGCAGCAGCTTTTAAATTAGGAGCATAATCATCACATAAAGCCACAATTTCTGCATGTGGAATCAAGAATAAGTTGTGAATATGATATTGCCCTCGTGAACCTGTCCCTATAAGTGCCACACGGGCTTTTTCCTTCTTTATATCTCGTGCGGCAGCCGGCGTAAACGACTGCAACCAAGGCATAGAATTAAGCAAAGCAACACCGCCGCTTACACACCCCAAATCCTTAATAAACTGACGCAGACCTAGATCTACGTCGTTTTTATTGTTTTTGTTCGACATTATAATTTACAAGCTACATTCGATAATTTTTACGGGTTTAAATTTTTGTTTATTTTGCTGTGATGCCGGCAGTGACGTACTCAGCACCTCTCCGTCGCAAGCATTATCCGTTATCGCGCAAATACTTTTACAGTCAGCGCTAAACCCTTGCTCTGACTTATTCATTTGCCATTTCCACGGCAGTAGTTGTAATGAAATATTTAGTCAGCGTATTTGCTTTTTCCCACTCAGGCATATTTCTGTTTACCAAAAAATCAAAATAATTTTCAGCAACAAGCCCGAAATGTGCTTCGTGGTTGGAGCGGTTTTCAACCGGGATCACTATTTGATATTTGTCGCCTGCTTCTTTTAAAGAAACAAACGGATATTTTTCTTTGATGTTTTCAATTGTCCTTTCCAGATTCGATTTAAATTCATCGCTATTTACACCGTCGGCTTTTTCTACATAAAGCTGCTTGATATAATCATGCTGTTTGTCTTGTACGGTTGTAAGGATTGCTTTGGTACCTATCACCCTGGAAGTGAAAGTGTCGCCTCCTCCTTGCGGAGCAACATAGTTCCACAGCACTTTCAATGCGATGTTTTTACCTTTTACCTGATAATTTACGGTTCCGTTGGCATTTACTTTCAGCTCTAAGTTTTCCACATACTTTAATAAATACGAAGGGAAACTTTCTGAATTTGTGGATTTTGAAAAGTCTTCCAAACTTAATTTCGTAGCCCAATGAGAAGCGTTTATTATTTTCACATCCGTCTGATAATTAATGGACTGATTGGGAAAGCATTTCCAATTGACCAGGTCAATGTAGTGGGTAGTAACATCGGCAATGCCCTCGCCCTGTTGTTGTACGTCGTAGTACCAGGCCGGGCGTATCAACGGTTTTCCGGCCACTTCCTTGTAAAAATGATGCACGCTTTCCATATAGACTGCCGGCTCATTTTCTGTTCCTGCAGTCAATTCGCCAAAAAGTTCTTTGTTGTTGATGAGTTCTTTTTCTATGATATTCAGGTCATCAAAACGTTCAGTCATCATATCATACAGAAGCACGTTATTTTTTTCGGCATTTTCGTAAGCCTTCACCAGGAGTTGAAAATCTTCTTTATTAATTGCCATAGGCTTGTCTGACAGCACATTATATCCGGCACTGACAGCTTGGTAAATATAATTTGTTTTCTCACGGTTGTTCCCTGCCAGCACCACTACATTTCCTCGTTTTTCGGCTAACATTTTTTCCAAAAAGTCAGGTGCTGCATATATTTCTTTTTCCCATGAGGTAGGATTTTCTGTCCGCGTATTAAACCCTTCTACAGTTGCAAGGTATTGCTCTAATTCGGTTCCTTCTGGTGCATACACAAACACGCTGTCGTTTACCCTGGCCAAATTGCTTTTCAGAAGCAGGGAAGCATGAAAATGTCCTGGATTTAATACGACGAGTCTTACCTCACCCTCTTTTCCTGTGAAAACAGACTGATTATCCGATTTTCTGCTTGTACATGAAAACATAAGCAGCACACTTAGTAACAGTACAAAGTTAATGGTTTTACTGTTCATATGTTTAAATTTGTACCTCAAAGGGAATGCTTAATATTCCCCCTTGGGGGTTAGGGGGCTACCCTGATTATTTATACTTTTTCAAAATCTTATCCGCCTTCTTTTCAGCCTTTTTGTAGGTGTCCTCCATCGAAATACTTTTTCCTCCTTTAGCTTTGCTGATATTGGAAGCTTCCATAAAAGTAAATATCTCCAAAGTTTCTGCAGGTGAAACAGGTGCTTCCCGGGTTTTGAAAAATTTCAAAATTTCTTTCAGCAAATCCAGATAGCCGCTGTAAGGTCCAACCGGCTGGGCTCCTTGCTCAGTGAAAGCAGTGCCTCCATAAATCGAATTCCCGGTTTGCATCCCTCTGAATGTTCCTATATTTCCATTTTCCCACCGGCCTGTAACAACATCAACAACAGAATCGGTTGACATGCGGCTAACGTATTTACACCCCGTACCCATAACGGTAAAAAGCATTTCTACACCATGAATGCCGTACCATCCAAAATCCGGATGCGAAGGTTCTATGCGGTGAGGGGAGTAACAGTCAGCACCCATTATTTTCCCAAAATCACCATTTCTGAGCTTTTGAGTTTGGGGAGTATATCGAAGGGCTGAAGAAGAAAATACAGGAACATCGTATTTTTCAGCTAATTTAAATATAGCGATGGCATCTGCCAAATCAGCAGCAATTGGCTTATCGATAAACATAATTTTCCCTGATTTAAATACTTCTATCGCTTGTTCGAGATGGATGGTACCGTCATTGGTCTCCAGCATTACACAGTCCACCTTATCCAATAACTCCTGTATGGAATTGGTAATTTCGACTCCGAACTTTTTAACATCTTCTATATAGCCCGGAATACGCTTGTAACTGGATTCAATTGTGCGCGAGCCGTATGGATAGGCCGCTACAATTTTGAATTCGGAATACTCCTTGGCTTCACCACCGTTCAGCAATTGAGTAAAAGCTTTTGAGTGAGAGGTGTCTAATCCGATAATACCTATTTTAACGGATTCTTGAGCAAAAACTCCAAAACTGAACACCATAAAAAGGGTGAGTGATAATATTTTATTTTTCATTTTTATGTTATTTATAATTCAAGTAATGCAGAGCTTGCCGCGTCCAAATACAAGGTTACATTTTCTTTTGTTCTTAAAATACTTGCGGGACAGTCCTCTGTAATCTTGCCGTTCAATGTATTATAAACTGCTTTTGCTTTATTCTTTGCCGGCACAATGCAGAATAGATATTTTCCTCTCAACAATGCAGGAATCGTAAGTGTTAAAGCTTGTTTGGGAACTTCATCCAACAAGTTGAAACATTTATCGTTCACTTGCTGCTGACGGCACATCAAATCCAAATCGGCAATTTTGACCAACTTTTCATCGTTGAAGTCTGCCACTCCCGGGTCGTTGAAAGCAATATGCCCGTTTTCGCCAATACCGAGGCATACGATATCAACCGGATATTTTTCCAAAAGTTCAGTATAACGCTTGCATTCCTCATCTATATTTTTCGCCAGGCCATTGAGATAGTTCACTGACTTAAACGGTACTTTACCAAAAATGCGGTCTTTCAGAAAATTGCCAAACCTTTGGGGAGCATCGGCTGCAAGTCCGATATACTCGTCCATGTGGAAAGCATTAATTCTGTTCCACTGTATCGCTTTGTTAGCGATCAAATGTGCAATAAACTCATTCTGCGAAGGAGCTGCAGCGAAAATCATATTCAACTCTTCTTTTTCTCCTTGCATTTTAATGATTCTTTCAGCAGCATCTGTGGCTGCCACAAATCCCATCTCTTCCCGGTCGGGGATAATTTTGACTAACATTTTTCCTCGTTTAAAAACGGTAATTTTTTCTTTTTTAGTTTTTGGTGTAAATAACATTTCCTTCAATGATTGTAGTTAATACTTTAATATTTTTGTCAAAAATCACTAGGTCGGCATCTTTCCCTTTGCTAATTGACCCTTTTTTATTTTCAATCTTTAAAATTTTTGCCGGTGTCAGGGTCATCATTTTAACTGCGTCGAGCAAAGGTACTTCAGCAATATTAACCATCGTACGAACCAGACGGTCGGTTGTAGCCACGCTTCCTGCAAATGCTGTTCTGTCCGGTAGTTTTGCCACTCCGTCTTCAATGATCACTTTTTGTCCTTTCTCCAAACTTCCCAAAATGGATTCTCCGTCGGGCATTCCCGCTCCACGCATGGAGTCGGTACAAAGTGCCGTTTTATCCGGACCTTTGAATTTATAAACAAATTGAAGCAATGATTTAGGGAGATGAACTCCGTCTGCAATGATTTCCACCGTCATGTCGTCAATCAGATAAGCTGCCTCCAACACACCCGCATATCTAAAAGCATTTCGGCGTGTAATGGTTGACATGCCTGAATACAAGTGAGTGACGTGGGTAAATCCTGCATCAAAAGCAGGTAATACTTCTTCATAAATCGCATCGCTGTGTGCTATTGAAGGAAGGATGTTGTTTTCCATTAATACCTCTCCAAATTCTAATGCGCCATTCAGTTCAGGTGCCAAGCTCCATCTGACAATGTCATCTGACTGGCTTAAAATATAATTATATTCTTCCGGCTTTGGATTTCGCAAATATTTCGGGTCTTGTGCTCCACGCTGATTGTATGCGAAATAAGGTCCTTCAAGATGAAGTCCGAGAAATTTTGATCCTTTTGTATTTTGTTTTACCACTTCCTTGTAAATAGCAAATGTACTTATCAGTTCTTCGGTAGTACTTGCGAGTGTAGTAGGTAGCAAAGCCGTTGTGCCGTATTTCACATGCGTTTCAGCAGCTCCAAGATATGCTTCCACAGTAGAATCCATAAAATCATGACCGCCACCACCGTGCGTATGGATATCAATAAATCCTGCTGAAACGTAATTTCCTTTGGCATCAATTACCTTGTCACCTTCTTTGGCTTCGAATTCTTCGCCTGACAGAATGATTTCAGCAATCTTACCGTTTTTGCATACTATGGTTGTATTTTCCTGAATTCGGTCGTGAAAAATCACTGTACCGTTTTTTATTATTAATCTTTGTTTCATATGTATATGTCAGCCCCCTAACCCCCATAGGGGAATTTCAGTGGGGATATTATTAAATTTTACTTATTATTCACTTATCATTCAAATACAACGAATTCTTATCAATGTACTTTATCTTCCTTATATCCACAGAGGATCAGGATGTAGTTCTCTTCCAATTTTTTATCTTATAACCGTGTAAGGCATACCAAACAATGTAAGCAAAAGACGGTATCAATATCCAATAGGCGTTTTTCATGGCTTCAAAAGGAGAAACCAATGTGTTTACATCTACCAATGCGTGGTAAATCATCGGCATAAATGCACTTCCGCAAAGTGCCATGACCAAAAATGCCGAACCGAGATTGGTAAATTTGCCCAATCCGTTGATGGCAAGAGGCCAAATTCCGGCGTAGAGCAATGCATTGGGAAGTCCCATCATCACAAGGTACCACAACGAAATATCAGCCGTGATGCCAAGAAAAGTAACTGTGCCGGAAGTGGTAAGGATAAGTATCGAAAGAATAAGATTGATGGAGGCACAAATCAGTAGTGCATTCCTTTGTTTTAAGTATTTTGGGATCAAAGCAATCCCTATAAAATAGCCTAAGAAAGTTAGCAGCATGGTATAGGAAGGGATGTTTTTGGCAGGACCCGCTAAACTTTCACCCATGGTGCCGGCATATTGAATGCTGGTGGACAGTGCTACCATCTGCGTCCCGATGTGAAAAAACATGGCAAGTACCCCGAGCATCAGGGCAGGGTATTGCACAATGTATTTTTTTGAGCTTTCATCTTCTGCCGAACGCTTGTTGACAGTGGCCGGATCCAAGTCGGGCAAAACGGAATAGCGGATGATGATGCCAAAAACAAAAAGGGCGATTGCCAAAATCAAATAAGGAGTTATTACCCCTTTGATCAGATTATCCAATGCTGCGTCCAATGAAGCCCCGGTATAGATACCTGCTTCTATTTCCCGCATCAACACCTTGTCGGATTCACGAATTACTACCCCTGCAAAAATTAAATTGGCAATAACGCCGGCCAACTTGTTACCTGTGCCTACAATACTCATGCGCTTTGCCGCACTTTCTATGGGACCAACAATGGTTACATACGGATTTGCAGCAGACTGAAGAATAGCCAACCCTACTCCAAGTAAAAACAGTCCTAAAAGAAACAGTTGATAGGTACGCCAATAAGCGGCAGGAACAAAAAGCAGAGCTCCGATTGACATACACCACAGTCCAAACATCATCCCTCTTTTGTAACCCACTTTGTTCAACAAAAAAGAAGAAGGTATGGCCATGACCAAATAGGCTATGTAAAAGGCAAATGTAACAAATGAAGACTGAAGGTTGGTCAACTGAAGTGTCAGTTGGAAGTAGGGCACCAAAATGGTATTAACCCATGATACTAATCCAAAAATAAAAAAAAGCAGCGCCAGAATTATCATAGACTTGATTGTGGTGCTTTTTTCAGGAGTTTGTGTACTTATCCGGTTCATAAATAGGAGGTTTATACGGAGTGTGTGAGCAGGGTATGGTTTACACTCTAACATGTTGCAAACACAAAGTTATCTTTTCTCAAGGAAGAAGAATACACTAATAACGCAAATTTATCTTCAAAAAGCGCAAGATAACTCAGGCTTTTCTTATTGTTCAACCTTAGATTGGTTTTGTCTGCGGTATTCGGCCGGTGAAAGACCTTTCATTTTCTTGAAAACACGAGAAATGTTTTTACTGTCATTAAAGCCGCACTCCAAGGCAATATCGAACAGTAAACGATCTGTGTTGACAAGTAGTTTGGCAAAATGATCAACCCTGCATTTGAGAAGAAATTGATAGATAGAGGTGCCAAGTTCATTTTTGAATTTAATCTCCAAGTTTCTTCTGGAAAGTGGGACTAACTGTGTTAACGCTTCGATGGATAAATCGGAATTAAAATTTTCTTCAATGTGACGGACTATGGTTAATATATGTTTGTTGTCAATATTATATCTGTCAGTAGATTTCCGTTCTTCTATTCTCACCGGATCTATAACAATGTTGAAAGGTATGTTCTGTTTTTCTACGATTTGCCGGTGAATTAAATGTCCGACATCATATCCCCCCTTTTCTACTTCAAGTACAATAGATGATATAGGTGGATCGGATAAATTACAAATCAGTTCGTCATTGTCCACACCCAATAAAGAAACTTCATCCGGAATATTAATGCCGTTTATCTTGCAAATTTCCGACACTTCAAGGGCAAATCGATCATCACAAGCAAAAAGTGCAACCGGTTTAGGAAGTGATGTCAGCCATTCATCGAGTTTTATGTGGTTGTTGCCCCATTCGTTTTCATTCAACCGATCATCTGATTCAAAATAAAAGTAGTTACCCCCGACTTCTTGTATTTCCTGCATGAATCCCTGTGCTCTTTCTCTTGACCAAACAACGTCCTTATTGCCGTAAAATGCAAAATTCCTGAACTTTTTTTCAATGAAAAACTGAGCTGCCATCCTCCCTGTGCCAATATAATCTCCGGTGAGGTTGGAGAAGTAATCACTTCGTTTTTTATAATTTTGAAGGATAATAGGAATATTCAAATTCTTCAAAAGATCACTCCCTTCAAGATCCCATTGAGCTATGATCGCGTCCGGCTTTTTCTCTTTTACCCACTCTATTACACCTTGTTTACCATGAAGAACTTTGTAATAAGAGGGCAGGCGGTAAAAAATCCACGGACCATGCTCTTGTGAATATTGCACCAATCCCCTCAGCAGTTTTCTGCTGAATTCACTGGAATAATCTATTAAAAGCAGGATTTTTATCATGGCAGCAGAGATTTTTTAGATTTACGTTATTTGAGGCAAATATAACACTTACTTGTCATTTAGGCAATATTTTTTAAATAACAATAAATTTCATTGCTTAGTTGTGAGTTCACTATTCCACGTTCTTATGCCTAAGAAAAGAAGAACACAACATACAGTTATTTGTTTTGTTTTTTGATTAATTATTTGTCAGGTTCAAAAAATATCGTACTTTTGTCGTCCAAAGTTAGATGGGATAATTTTAGGAGTTATTCCTGCTCGGGTGGTGGAATGGTAGACACGAAGGACTTAAAATCCTTTGGCCCTTATCGGCTGTGCGGGTTCAAGTCCCGCTCCGAGTACTGATAAAAGAAGGCGGTGCCTCATAACTGTCCAACTGCTGCGTTGCTTTCGATATTCGGGCTCAGTCACATACTTCAGTATGCTCCTTCGCCCTCAATCTCAGCGCCTTGCATTTGAACACTTCTAAGACACCTTGTGGGTTTTTGGTTAAATATTTACTTTTGAGACAGCCCCCTTTCTATAAGACTCGGAAACCTTGTGATCTCACGACCCCGCACCCCGTACCCCGGAACGCATACCCCTCGATCATTTCTTATTCTTCAGATAGCCATTTATAACCTGAGCCCATTTTTCGCTGAATTGCAACTCTCCGCTTAATTGTTTATTTGTTTCCAGATCAAACAATAGAAAACTTTGCTCGTCCTGGCTTTTACCAATGGGTACAAAGCTGAGTTCCAAACGACTGATCATTGAAGCAGATTCATTGCCTACTTTAACATTTCTGGATTGCTTGACAACTTTGCAGGTTTGAATATTTGCAAGGTCAACATATTGAGAAATTGAATTTTCCTTTCCATACTTATGGAAGAATACAAATTTCTTTACTTCGTCTATTCCTAAAACAAAGTCGCTGAAAAATTCGTGTTGACTGATCTTGCAGCCTTGTTCCTGTGCAAATTTTTGAAGTGACTGCAGCATTTTCTTTGTTTTTTGTGCCCTAACACGAACCATAATAATGATGGGAGATATACATGCCAATATAACAATCAGCCCAATGATGGCTGTTTTCCAATCTGTAATATTCATATTTTTTGTTTTTAAGTTATTTGAAAATGGTTTACAAGACTTGATAATTTTGTTAAGTCCTGAAAATTAATGGCGGTTTCTCAAAACAAATATTCAACTACCCCGCACCGCGCACCCCGGAACTCGGAACCCGCACCCCGGATCTCAGTTGGCTCTTATAAGATCGCCGCCTTATGCCTTAAAAACATTTTACCAGAAATAATGAAAGGGGAAAATTAAATCGGATTTTCGATAACGTATGAGCAGATTTTTCGCAATGTTGATGTACTGCGTAATTACAGACTCAAATAATTGCTCTGTTGTTTTTGCATGTGCCCAAAGTGTATTAAAAAAACCAAATGGGTTTTTAATATTTAAGGTGGGTTGATTGTTGCAATTATCTACCGAGCTTTCGTATTGTGAAGTGTGGTAGAAAAGTTTCGTTGAAAAGTCCAAACAATACTCCTTTTCCGATGTGGTTGAATAGTATTGGGGATTAGCCTGTGTAGATGTCGCTGTAGCGATTCCGATTGCGTAACAATAAATCGCTGTTAACAACACTACACTTAATATCCTGATCTTGGTTTTCACAGCACAAAAGACAGAAGTATTCATTAATTTAGTCCACAATAATTAAGCTTCAGTTTTCCTTATGAAAGCATAGAGATCAATACCCCTGCTGCAACGGCAGAGCCTATCACACCGGAAATATTACTTGCCATGCAATATTGCAAAATATGATTGGTGGGGTCGTACTTCAAAGCCATCTCATTGGCAACGCGGGAAGCCATGGGCACTGCACTTAATCCTGTAGCACCCACCAAAGGATTAATTTTCTTTTTCGTAAAGATGTTGTGAATTTTCACCGCCAATATGCCTCCGGCTATGGAGATGGCAAAGGCGATGAATCCGCCCACTACAATGCCTAAGGTTTTGGGGGATAAGAACACATCTGCCGTCATGGTTGCTCCTACGGTCAGCCCCAAAAAGATAGTGGCAGTATTTAAAATTGCTCCGGTGGCAGCTTCTGACAAGCGTAAGGTAGCAGCACCGATTTCTTTCACTAAATTACCGAACAACAACATTCCGACCAGGGGAACAGCAGATGGAACAAAAATGGCAGTGACCGAACCTAAAACGATGGGAAAAATAATTTTTACCGCACGCAAGTTTTTAATCTGGTATTTGGGCGGATAAAGTTTGTCCATTTCCCGCATATTGATTTTAAATTCTTTTTTAGTCATGAGCATATTGGCAACCAACGGAATAATCACCGGTACCAATGCCATGTAGGAATAAGCTGCAATGGCAATAGGACCTAATAAGTGAGGAGCCAGTTTGATGGTGGTATAAATAGCGGTTGGTCCGTCGGCACCTCCAATGATACCCAAAGAAGCGGCTTCTTTCAGTGTAAAACCGAATAGTAGAGATACAATTAAAACAGTGAAAATACCGATTTGAGCTGCAGCACCAAACAAAGAAAGCTTTAGATTACGCAGCATGGGTCCAAAGTCGGTCAATGCACCCACTCCCATAAATATAACGGGAGGTAATAATCCGGTTTTGATCAGACTATAATACAAATAATTCATGATGCCGTATTCATTGGCGATCTCGAATAGGTTTTTGTAACGTTCGCCTTCCAAGACAATGTTTTCGGCAGGTACAATGCCCATACCCCCTCCGGGGAAATTTGCCAGCAACAAACCAAAGGCTATGGGAACGAGCAACAAAGGCTCATATTCCTTTTTAATACCAAGGTAAAGCAATATAAAAGCAATTACCCACATCAAAACCACTTGCCAACTCATCCCGCTAAAGGCGGTCATGTCATATAATTTCGATAAAATTTCTTCCATTTTGCTTACTGCAATTTAAATAAAACATCATCCTCAAATACTGATTCGCCGTTGGCAACGCTGATTTCAACAATCTTTCCGTCTTTGTCTGCTACGATGGCATTGTAGGTTTTCATGGATTCTATATAACACAAAGTGTCGCCTCTTTTCATTACATCGCCTAATTTAACAGGAGTGTCACCGGGATTGTTGGTCAGGTAAAACTTGCCTTCCAAAGGTGAAATGACTTCATGTACTTCTCCGGAAGCTGCGGATGTTTGTATTGTTTGTTGGGTCGCTTTAGCGCCGTTGGTAGCAGGCATATCGCCATAGGCGATGTTCACCACATATTTTTCTCCATTCACTTCCACTGTAACAGTTTCAGGTTGAGCTTGGGCAACAGCGGCGTTTTGTTGTGCCTTTTCTTGGGCTAATTCCACTTCAAAATCAGCTTTGGCTTTACCGGATTTATAAGCACGGTATTGTTCCGGATGCATGGCCAACTCAAACAATTCTTCGTTATCTTTGCCCAATTCCCATCCGTTGGCTTGCATTTCTTTTTTGAACTCATCCAATTGGTCGGGATACAAAGTCTGCGGGTCGCCGGTGTAAAACTCACGTCCTTGCTCTTTTGCCAGTGCCTTGATGGCAGGGTCAATAGTGCCGGGTAATTTGCCGGTTTTACCTAAAATCATATCCCAGATGTTATCGGCAATCATGGTCCAGCGCTCCCTGCCCTTGCTCAATTGCATGATGTTGAACATGGCTAAGTTTTTCACATATTGTGAGAAAGGAGTTACCAAAGGCGGATAGCCGACGCGCGGCCATACATACGCTACCTCTTTAAACAATTGGATCAATAGGTCATCGGTGGTCAGCTCAGTTTTTCCTGCTTTGGATAAGGAACGGTTGATGCTGGCTAAATTATCTTTCAGGTCATTCATCAAACTTCCCATCATGCCACCCGGCAATCCGGAAGCGATGAGCAGCGACTGCAAACGCCTGTTTGATTCAGGAATAAAATATCCCAGAAAGTCATCCATAAACTCCTGCGTCAATGCCCGAACTTTCATATAGGCAGCTATGTCGATGTCAGGTACTTTGAAGCCTGCATCAATCAACATTTCACGCACCATGATGACGTCGGCATGACCAGTACCCCAGGAGAGCGGTTCCATGCCCACATCAATGATGTCGCAACCATTGCGGCAAACTTCCAAAATGGAAGCAGGTGTGAAGCCCGGTCCGGTCTGACCGTGATACTGTACCAAGATATCAGGATGATTGGTTTTGATATGTTTTACTATTTTCCCGAGCGTTGCAGGGCGACCAATACCCGCCATATCTTTCAGGCAGATTTCATCCGCACCATTAGCAATCAGCTCGTCTGCCAGGTCGCAGAAATATTTTTCGGTATGTACTTCGGAAACGGTAATTGACAAAGCAGCCTGTGCAATCATTCCGGCTTCTTTGGCATACCGGATGGAGGCTATGATATTTCTGGGGTCGTTGAGTCCGCAAAAACTGCGGGCGATATCAACACCCTGTGCTTTTTTTACTTTATAAAACAATTTTCTAACGTCGGCAGGTACAGGACTCATTCGGATACCGTTCAATGAACGGTCGAGCATATGCGTCTGAATACCGGCTTCATTGAACGGCTTTGTCCAGGCCCGAACGGCATGATTGGGATTTTCTCCGAACAACAAATTAATCTGTTCAAAGCCACCCCCATTAGTTTCAATACGGGCAAAGCATCCCATCTTAATGATTTCCGGTGCTACCCTTACCAATTGATCTACGCGTGGCATATACTTACCCGCACTTTGCCACATATCCCTATACACCAACGAAAATTTTATTTCCTTCTTCATCTTTTGATTATCTATATAATAACTTGTTATATTTTTTTTGATTTATGTTTAGAATTATCGCTTTGTTCACAAAGTGCAGCATGCAAGATGCCTGTCATTACACTGTAAACACACCTGACTTACTTATAGTTTTCTGATGTTTGTGACCTTGCCTTTCCCTTTTGTAAAGACATCAATTGCGGCTTCAATCGCTTGATGAATTTGAGGAGTGTGGTCACCAGATTTGTCCGGTTTTTTTACCCTGACTTCTTCCGGCAGGTATTTATTGCAAAATCGAATTAGTAAATTCCCGACTAAGATGATAAGAAACAGTATAAAAAATACCGTTACCATACCTACGACTGTGATGATCAAGGCTTCATTTAAAGGATTCATGATGTTTTATGATTCAATGATTGTACGTCTATTTCAATAATATGCAAAGATAGTTTTTTTAGAGAGAATATCATTGTTGTATTCGGTGATTAAAAGTTTTTTTTACCTGCGCTCCATCCGCGAAGCATCCAATCTCAACAGTATAAAGAGTAAGATGGTGAACGACCACAAGGAGGAACCGCCATAGCTGAGAAATGGCAGGGGAATACCGATAACGGGCATTACGCCTAAGACCATCCCGACATTGATCATGACATGAAAAAATAATAAGCTGGCCACACTGTAACCATAGATGCGGTGAAAGGCTTCTTTTTGTCTTTCTGCTATGGCCAGGATACGCATCAACAGCCACCAATAAAGGATCAGAACAAATACAGAACCGATGAAACCATGCTCTTCTCCAATGGTGCAAAAGATAAAATCCGTATCTTGTTCCGGTACATATTTCAGCTTGGTTTGGGTGCCATTCAAAAATCCCTTGCCCCAAAAACCGCCCGAGCCGATGGCTATTTTCGATTGATTGACATTGTAACCGGCACCCATCAGGTCGTCTTCCATATTCAGCAGAATTTTAATCCGTACCTGTTGGTGCGGTTCCAATACCCGATTGAATATCTGATCGGAAGTAAAGCAAAATCCGATGGCTACTAAAGTCATAAATGCCGGGAACAGATATTTTTTGTAGCGCTTGATGAGTTCTATTATCAACCAATAAAGCGCGGTGGCAGCAGTTATCGCTATCGCAACATAATCAAAATTAACTGTAACCCATTTGTTTAGCACGATGAAAATCAAGCTTAGTAAGGTTACGCCTCCGGCTAATATCCATGCTTCTTTTTTGTGGCGACCGACAAAATAGGAATATACAAACTGACTGATCAGGACGACGCCCATCGCCAGCACCATGCCCCAGGTCCCTTCGGCGTTTGCTATGGGGGAGGCACTGTATTTTAATACCAGAATAAACAGCACAATAAACAATGACAGCATCAACAAGATCTCTCCCCTCATTCCTTCTCTGTAAAGTACCAATAGGAATGTCGTAAATACCAATGCCGAACCTATTTCTTTTTGTAATACTATCAACCCAAAAGGTAGTAAAATGAAAAAGATCAACGGAATGAAATCACGCAGGGATTTCATTTTGAAATTATAGCGACTCATCCACTTGGCAAGCACTAAAGCAGTTGAAACCTTGGCTAATTCGGCAGGCTGAATACTTATGGGACCCATCACCAACCAGGACCGGGAACCTTTGATCTCGGGTGCAATGAAGATGGTGATTATCAGCAAAAGTATGGTCAAGGCATAAATATAGTAGGCGAAATAATTAAAGAACCTGTAGTCTAAGAGCAAAATAACACCGCCAATTACAAAGGCCGTGATGATCCAGACGAACTGCTTTCCCGCCCTGAAGTCAAAATTAAACATACTTCCTTCATGGTCCAAATCATAGCTGGCTCCGTATATATTGAACCAACCCATAATCACCAGGATGAAGTACAGCAGGAGTACCAACCAGTCAATCGAATATGTTACGCTATCTCTTTTGAACATCGGGATTAAGTATTGAGGTTGATATTCTGTCAAAAAGATAATGTCTGTCGATTTTGCCAAGTATGTATTGTTCTATCATCAGGCTGGCTATCGGTGCAGCCCAGGTAGCTCCGAAGCCGGCATTTTCGACTACTACCGCAATAGCAATCACCGGATTTTCCCGTGGGGCAAAGCCGACAAACAGGGAATGGTCTTTACCAAAATTATTCTGTACGGTACCGGTTTTTCCACACATATCCAGTCCGGGTATTTTATAATACCTGCCGGTTCCGTATTCAAATACTCGCCACATGCCTTCCGTAACGATGGGGAAGTGGCTTGAATCAACTGCTGTGACATGTTTTTTTAACAACATCGTATCGTTCTTATTGAGATGTGGGGTGATGTAATATCCCTGATTGGCTATGATTGCCATGACGTTGGCCAATTGAAGCGGTGTAGCCAATACCTCACCTTGTCCGATTGACAAGGACCTGATGGTCAAAGCCCGCCATCCGGTTTCTCCAAAGTAACGATTGAAATAATTCTGAGTAGGAATATTGCCTTTCACATGCTCGAACAGATCACTGTCTTCAAATTTATGTCCGAACCCAAAACTGTACAGCGCATCCATCCATGCCTGGTAATTATCTTTGAACGATGAATTTTTTTCTCCATAACCGTCTTTTTCCAGGGTAGCCCTGAAAGCTTGCCAGAAATAAGGATTGCAGCTTTGTTCTATCGCATTTAGTAAACTCACCGGAGAACCGTGATAATGAGAGCAGCGTATGGGCATGGAATTTTCCCCATTGCAGGGGAAGCGTGTATGCTCGTTAATTCCACCCAGTTGAAGGCATATCAAAGCCTGGATGGGCTTGAATGTGGAACCGGGTGAATATTGCGCCAGGGTAGCGCGATTCAATAAAGGTTTGGTGGGGTCATTGACCAGTTCGTTGTAGTTTTTTGAACGGGAGCGCCCCACCAATATCGATGGGTCGTATCCGGGGTTTGTTACCATAGATAAAATCTCACCGGTTTGTGGTTCAATGGCTACGATGCTGCCGATTTTTCCGTCCAACAGTTCCTCGCCAATTTTTTGTAGTTGAATATCAATTGTTAAAGTAAGATTCTTTCCTGCAACAGGCTCTTCATCGGCATCTCCATCCCGGTATTTTCCACGGATGCGTCCTTTCGAATCACGCAGCAATATCTCAACCCCTTTTTCACCTCTCAAATGCTTTTCATAGGTAAATTCTACTCCGTCACGACCGGAATAGTCTCCCTGGCGATAGTACGGGTCTCGTTCAATATCACTTTTTGACACTTCTCCAATACTCCCAAAAACATGAGCTGCATAAGGGAAAGTATATTCTCTTAAAGTACGATTTTGGATGTAAAACCCGGGATATCTGTAAATATTTTGTTGCATATTGGTAATCTCGTCTCCATACAATTGGGTCATGAAAATCTGAGGTGTATAGACGGAAAATCCGGGATTTTTCTTCCTGTCTTTAATGTCTTTCATGCGTTCGCAGAAATAATCTTTTGTGATGTTCAAGGTGTTGCAAAACTCCAAAGTGTCCAAATCCGTTATTTCACGGAGGATCATGGCAATGTCGTAGGCAGGTCTGTTATACACCAGGAGCGTGTTGTTCCTGTCATAAATCAGTCCCCTGGGAGGATAAATTGTTTTTTTTAGCAACGCATTACTTTCCGCGCCAATTTTATATTTTGTCTCTATAATTTGGAGGGAAAAAAGTCGGATGACATATATCAGTATGATAACAGAAAAGATTCCTGCAATAACCCATCTTCTATCTTGAAATGTGTCGTTCCGCATATCTATTCCCTTTTCACAGCACAGATCCCCAATAAAATAATGGTCGTGATCAAGGTGTTGAGCACGATTCTTAATAGTGTATGGCCAAATGCAGTAAAGCTAAAAACTTCCAATAAGAAAAAACTTGTATGATGAATGAACACCAAAGTGATCACATATTTAGAAAAGGCAAACATTCCAAAACTGTTGAAAGAAGGAATCGGGTTGGTGTCTTCTTCAATATTCGTAAATAAATTGATGGCAAAAGGTCGCAGGTAAGCAACCAGAACAGTTGAAAATGCGTGTATGCCGTAGGTGTTGGAAAATATGTCGATGAGCAATCCAAGCACAAAAGCAAGTATCAAAATAAAATGGCGTGAAAAGCGAACGGGTAAAAGCAGTATAAAAAGTACGTAAATATAAGGATTGACATATCCCATGAAATGGATATTGTTCAGCACAAGCACTTGTAGCAGGACCAACACGATAAAACTGACTATGTTCTGCAGCACCATTTTCATTCCATCTCACTTTCCAAATTCAACCTTTCCTTATAATTCAGGTAATCAACAAGCTTGACATACGAGAGTGTTCTGAAGTTAACAGCAAGTTTCACCTGAATATTAAAATAAGCATCGCTTTCTTCAATGTTGAAATCGTCAACAGTACCTATTAAAATGCCTTCAGGAAAAGAATGGGAATAGCCGCTGGTTACCAGGCTGTCTCCTTTCGAAAAAATCACATGTCGGGCAATATCGTTTAATTTCGCAAAGCGATAATCTACTCCGTCCCAATTGACAAATCCGTTGTAATTGTTCTTTGTAAATTTTCCGTTGATATGGATGCGGGGGTTCAAAATGGGGATCACTACCGCAAATTTTTCAGATACATTCGACACCACACCAACCACTCCGTCCTCGTTGATAACACCCATATCTTTTCTGACCCCATCCCGTATTCCTTTGTTCAGGGTGATGTAATTCAACTGTTTGTTGGTTGAATTATTGATGACTTTAGCAAGGATGTAGTTGATTTCCAGGTCAGGGTCGATCGATGAAGTTTGCACATCATCAGTCGGACGAGTTGTCAAGGTGTCTAACCTGAGTTTGAGGTTTGCCAATTCATTTTGCAGATTGATATTTTCTTTTGCCAAACCCTCATTTGCCTTTTTCAGGTAGAAGTATTCGAATATGGAATTATTAACTTTGTACAGAGAAGCTATGACTGTATTTCCGGAAGAAAAGAAAACACTTTGCTGATATCCGTCATTATTGACGACCATACTGAAAGATATTATTTCAAGGATAATGAATAATATCAGCACACTGTATTTAGCCAAGAAGGCAAATAGTTTTCTCATCTAATTCCATAAAAATCTGTCTATACCTTCTGTTGAACCGGTCGGCTTTAGCGGATCAGGAATCCGAACCTGTCCACATTCTTCAAAGCAATGCCTGTTCCGCGTGCAACTGCTTTCAGGGGATCTTCCGCTATGTGAAATTGAATATTGAGCTTGTCGGTCAGTCGTTTTGACAAACCCCTCAGCAAGGCACCGCCGCCGGCAAGATAAATTCCCCTTTCAACGATGTCTGAGTACAATTCCGGTGGTGTTTGTTCTAAAGCACTTAAAATGGCAGCTTCGATTTTAGAGATGGATTTTTCCAGGCAATGTGCTATTTCCTGATACGATACCGGAACCTCCATTGGTAAAGCTGTCATTCTATTCGGACCACGAACGATATAGTCTTCGGGCGGATCTTCCAGATCAGTCAAAGCCGAACCTACCATGATTTTAATGGTTTCCGCAGTTCTTTCACCCACCTTGAGGTTGTGCATGCGACTCATATATTCGATGATATCAGCCGTCAGGTCATCTCCGGCGATGCGAATGGATTTATTCGAAACGATACCACCTAATGAGATTACGGCAATTTCGGTACTTCCACCGCCTATATCAACAATCATACATCCCGAGGGTGACTCCACATCAATGCCTATTCCGATAGCGGCTGCCATGGGTTCATAAATCATGTAAACCTCGCGTCCGCCAGCATGTTCGGCAGAGTCACGTACCGCACGGATTTCTACTTCGGTGCTTCCTGAAGGGATGCTGACCACCATTTTCAAGGATGGTGTAAAAAAAAGATTCTTAGAAGGAATCATCTTGATGATACTACGTATCAATAGTTCAGCGGCATGGAAGTCGGCAATCACGCCATCCCGTAAAGGGCGAACTGTGCGTATGCCTTCGTTTTCCTTGCCTTGCATCAATCTTGCCTTTTCTCCAAAGGCAATCAATTTATCGGTACGCTTGTCTAATGCCACTACGGATGGTTCATCAACGACTATCTTATCATTATAAATGATGAGGGTGTTCGCTGTACCTAAATCCATTGCCACCTCTTGGGTGAATGAAAAAAATCCCATATATAATTTTGTTTAATGTATTTAATGTTTGAAATGTCTGTATCCTGTGGTTACCATAGCTACGCCTCTCTCATTGCAAGCATCTATGGAGTCTTGGTCTTTGATGGAACCACCGGGTTGTATAACGGCTGTAACACCGGCTTCTGCAGCTATGGTGACTGTATCGGGGAAAGGGAAGAAAGCATCTGAGGCCATTACAGCTCCTTGTAAATCGAAATCAAAAGAATGTGCTTTGTCGATGGCTTGCTTCAAAGCATCCACGCGGGATGTTTGTCCGACGCCGCTGGCGCACATTTGTTTGTTTTTTGCCAATACAATCGCGTTGGATTTAGTATGTTTCACTATTTTGTTGGCAAACAACAAATCTTCAATTTCTTGTCCGGAAGGTGATTTTTCGGTAACTACTTTTAAATCCTCCTCAGTCTCAATGCGTGTGTCTTTATCCTGCATCAAAACCCCATTCAGCAAAGAACGAAATTGTCTGTTTTTCAAATTCGGATTTTTCAGAATTAAAATGATGCGGTTTTTCTTTTGCGATAAAACTTCCAGGGCATCCAGATCATAATCCGGGGCGACGATCACTTCAAAGAAAATTTTATTGATCTCTTCGGCTGCAGCCAGATCAACTACAGCATTAGTGATCAATACGCCACCAAAAGCAGAAAGAGGATCGGCTTCCAAAGCTGCATTCCAGGCATCCACCAAAATCGGACGGGATGCTATGCCGCAAGCATTGTTATGTTTCAGAATAGCAAAAGTAATGTCGTCAAAATCATTGATCAGATTGACAGCTGCATCGATGTCCAATAGGTTGTTGTAAGAAACTTCTTTACCCTGTAATTGCTCAAACATCTCGTCAAAATCTCCGAAATATAATCCTTTTTGATGTGGATTTTCTCCATATCGAAGCACCTTGGCGTTGTTTTCACTGTACCGGAAAGCCGAATCTTCAGCAGCATCGAAATAATTAAAGATAGCAGCATCATAATCGGAAGAAACGGCAAATGCTTCTTTGGCAAACCAACGGCGTTCTTCAATAGTGGTTTCGGCACCATTTTCCGTGATCAAACTCAGGAATGGTTCATATTGTTGTTGAGAAGCAATGATGACAACATCTTTGTAATTTTTGGCAGCCGCACGAATTAACGAAATACCGCCTATGTCAATTTTTTCGATGATATTGGCTTCTCCGGCTCCGGCAGCAACGGTTGCCTGAAAGGGATACAAGTCCACAATTACCAAATCAATTTCAGGAATTTCGTAAGTTGCAAGCTGTTCTTTGTCTTCCGCCAAATGCCGTCTTGACAAAATACCTCCAAATACTTTCGGATGCAGGGTTTTCACCCTGCCGCCCAAGATGGATGGATAGTCGGTCAAATCTTCTACCGCCTGGCAGGGAATGTTCAACGATTCGATGAAAGCTTGTGTACCCCCGGTAGAGATAAACTCAACTCCTTCATCGTGCAACTTTCGAATAATAGTATCTAAATTATCTTTGTGATAAACAGATATTAATGCTTTTTTAATTTGTTTTTTTTCCATTTTTCTGTGCAGCTGATTTAAGTTTGCAAATCTACATAAAAAACTGTGTTTTTAAAAGCATTTCTATAGAAAAAATGGATAAAGGAGAAAATTGGTTTCGTGTTCGCGGGGTGCGTGTTCCGGGTTCCGTGTTCCGGGGTGCGGGGTTGCGTGGTTGGTTTGGGAATGATTGAGTAGCGCGACCGAAGACCTTGCCTGGTGAGCCAAAAAATGAAAAGATATAAAATACAACAACATGAAACCGACACGGTTAAAATAATCATTACTTTATATGTTTAATGATTATTTTAATCGTCAAAGGTTCCATCTGACAACTAAAAATAATAAATAAACAGATGAAATATTATTCATAAACTGATTGAATATACAAAAAATAGCTGTATATTTGCGGCGCTTAATAAATAATTATGCATTTATCTGCTTTTTTACAGTAAAAACTACAAAATGAAAAATAAAAGGAATCGTTTGCAAGTTATTACGGAAATTCTCCGTTCGTCAGTAGTATCTAACCAAGAGGAACTACTCACTTTGTTGAATGAAAAGGGTTTGTACGTTACACAAGCGACCTTGTCGCGCGATTTGAAGCAATTGAAAGTCTCTAAAACGCCCTTGGAAAACGGAACTTATAAGTACACATTGCCTTCCACCACCAAGACTGTCAGTCCGCAAGGAACCCTGAACGAAGAAAGTTCGCATGGTGCTGTGCTAAGTTTGGAGTTTTCGGGTAATCTTGCCGTCATGAAGACTAAGCCGGGATATGCGTCTGCTATAGCCTGGGATATTGATAACAAAGGAGCGGAAGAGGTGTTGGGTACCATTGCGGGAGACGACACCATATTGATCATTCCTCGTGATGGTGTCAGAAGGGATCAGATTTCCTCTCTGATGCGGGTGATTTTTGTTGATAAAAACGAGAGTAAAAGGTAAAAAAAGTTGATTTGTTAATTTGCGTACATTGTGAAACAGGAACCAAAAGACAACATTGTTGTGACCATAGCTGATGAAAGCCACTTAGGCTACGTAGATATAATTTTAAACACCATTGCTGATTCAGCAGCTAAACGTGGTACAGGTATAGCCCGTCGCTCACCGGAATATATTGCTGAGAAAATAAAAAAAGAGGGCAAAGCCATCATTGCATTGGACGGTGATAAATTTGCCGGATTTTGCTACATAGAAAGTTGGGCAAATAAACAATTTGTTGCCAACTCCGGGTTGATAGTCGCGGAAGAATACAGAGGACTGGGTGTAGCCAAGCGCATCAAAGCCAAAGCCTTTGAATTATCGAAGAAAAAATTTCCCGGCGCAAAAATTATTGGCCTAACGACCAGTGCGGCAGTGATGAAAATCAATACGGAATTGGGATATCGTCCGGTAACCTTTGCCGAACTCACCGATGATGAAGCGTTCTGGCAAGGATGTAAAGGATGTGTGAACTATGACATATTGCAACGTACCAACCGACGATACTGCCTGTGTACGGGAATGTTGTATGATCCAAATGCCTCCCCAAAAAAAGAGGTAAAAAAGGCTTGGGGAGTTGTGCAAAAGATAAAGAAAAATAAAAAATAACTAATGGGCTCTGAAGTTTCCTTTAAGGAAACATGGAGAGGTTAAATATTCAGATAGAATGAAACAAAAAGTATTATTAGCATTTTCGGGCGGATTGGATACATCTTTTTGCGCCATGTACTTAGCTAAAGAAAAGAATTATGAAGTACATACTGCCGTTGCAAATACCGGCGGATTTAGTGAGGAAGAACTGAAAGTCATTGAAGATAAAGCTTATCGTCTGGGTGTAAAGTCACATGTGGCCTTGGATATTACACAAGATTATTACGAAAAAAGCATCAAATACATGATATTTGGAAATGTGCTTCGCAATGGCACTTACCCTATTTCAGTAAGTTCCGAGCGCATCTTTCAAGCCATCGCCATTATCAATTACGCAAAAAAAATTAACGCTGATTTTGTAGCACATGGCAGCACGGGAGCAGGCAACGACCAGGTGCGTTTCGATTTGACCTTCGACGTATTGGCGCCGGACATTAAGATCCTGACTCCTACACGGGATATGATGCTGACACGTGAATACGAGATCAACTACTTAAGAGAACATGGTTTCGAAGCTGATTTCACAAAGATGGAATACTCCATCAATAAAGGTTTATGGGGCACCAGCATAGGAGGGAAAGAAACTTTGCACTCAGAGCAAACTTTGCCGGAAGAAGCTTATCCAAGTCAGGTAGTAAAAACCGGTGAAGAAACCGTCACCATCAGCTTTAAGAAAGGTGAAATCACGGCCATCAACGGGGAAAAAGATAAAAACAAAGTCAATTTGATCAATAAATTAGAAGCCATCGCCAACCAATACGGCATTGGTCGTGACATGCACATCGGCGATACCATCATCGGTATCAAAGGACGTGTGGGTTTCGAAGCTGCCGCACCTTTGTTGATCATCAATGCACATAAAATGCTGGAAAAGCACACCCTGACCAAATGGCAGCAATATTGGAAAGATCAACTGGGCAATTGGTATGGTATGTTCCTGCATGAGGCGCAGTACCTAGAGCCTGTGATGCGCGATATTGAACGATTTTTAGAAAGCTCACAGCGAAACGTGACCGGTGATGTTATCATCAAATTACGTCCGCTTGGCTATACCTTAGTAGGTGTTGAGAGTCCTTACGACCTCATGAAAACCGACTTTGGTGAATACGGCGAAATGAACAAAGCCTGGACTGCCGATGACGTAAAAGGGTTTACCAAAATTTTAGGCAACCAGATGAAGATATATTACAATGTGCAAAAGAGGAATGAGTGATCAGAGTTTTTTCCTGTATTCATTGGGCGTATCATTAAACATCTTCGCAAATTCCCGGTAGAAATAGCTTTTGTTGTTGAAGCCACATGCATACATGATTTCAAGTACGGTCTTGTTGGTGGTTTTCAATAATTTTTCTGCATGCTTCAACCGGATAAAACGCATATATTCCGTGGGCGTTTGGTTTGTTATTTCTTTAATTTTCCGATATACCTGCATCCTGCTCAACGCCAATTCATCAGCCAACAAATCAACGGATAAGGATTCGTTATCAATATTGTCATAGATGATAGAAGTGATTTTCAAAATGAGTTCCTTATCTTCTTTATGAATTACTTTTCCTCCAAATTGGGTAATTGCTGCAAGAGGTGACTCACTGAAATCAAGTAGTGTTTTGTTCCGTTGCAGCAGTCTTTCAATCATAGCTTCAAGATGACGAGGATGGAATGGTTTGCTCAAATAAGCGTCTGCCCCTGTTTCCAATCCTTCTATTTGGCTTTCGATGGAACCCTTCGTTGAGAGCAAAATAACGGGAATATGCCGTGTTAACTCTTGCGCTTTCATTATTTTTAAAAACTCCACGCCGTCCATCACAGGCATCATCACATCCGAGATGATCAGTACGGGCAAGCGCAATTTCATCAGTTCAATGGCTTCCTGTCCATTTCCTGCAATGGCAATTTCATATTTCTCAATAAGAAATTCTTTCAGCAACTCACAAATATCCGGATCATCGTCCACAATCAACAACAATCCATTTTTTGTCGTATCGGGAATTACGGAAATGTCATTTTTAATTTCCGGACGATTCGCCTTGAAAGTCGTATGCTGTATTTGTCCTGAGGAGGCTTCGGCATCTTGAGGTAGTTCTGTTGGATCAATCTCCTGCTCGGGCAGGGAAACAAAAAAGGAAGTAAATGTCTCTCCATCGCTTTCCAAACCGATGGTTCCGTGTAAAAGCTCTGTCAGACTTTTACACAAAGCGAGGCCAATTCCCGTTCTCGTGTATCCTTTTCCCACTTGTTTTTCAAGTCGCTCGAGCACTTCAAACCTGTCAAATATTCTTTCATGATCAGGCTCTTTGATACCAATTCCCGTATTGGTGATCTTCAGTTGCAATTGATGATTGTTTTCGTTTATTTTAACATCAATTTCAATGCTTTCTTCGTCGGGGGTGTATTTGGCTGCATTGGAAATTAAATTGAAAACGATTTTCTCCAGGCTGTCTCTATCGGTATTCCAACTGGTATTAGCAGGAGAAAAATTCTGCACCAATTTAATCTTTTTCTGTTCGAACACTTCTAAAAAGTTATCCAACACAAACCTCACCAACTCTGTAACATCAACTTCCTCGATGACGGTACGCAGATATCCTGTTTCAGCCCTTCTGAAATCAATCAGTTGTTTGATCAATCTTTGCATTCGCTCTGAATTGGATTTGATAATGCTGATGTATTTCTGACCGAAATTATCGTCTCCGTTTGTTCTCAGCAATTGTTCGCACGGACCGTAGATGAGGGTCAATAGATTAGAAAACTCATGGGCGATATTGGTGAAAAATCGAAGCTTAGCCTGATGAATTTCTTCAGCCTTTTCTTTTTCCAATTCTTTTAACCGGATATCTTGCTTCACTTTCATCTGATACTTGATTAAACGCAAAACCCCCAGAAAAAACAAGATGAACAATAAAACATAAGATAAGTAGGCATACACAGATTGCCACCAAGGAGGATTCATTCTGATAGGCATCGTTATGTAATCATCACTCCAAATTTTTTCAGCATTACTACACTTCACTTTTAAAGTGTAATTACCTGTTGGCAGATTTGAAAAAACGATGGTGTTTGAGGTTCCAAGCTGCACCCAATCTTCTTGAAAGCCCTGTAGCATATAGGCTAACTCGCATTTTGAGCCTGCCAGATAATCCATGGGAATAAAACGAAAGCTAAAGGATTTATGTTCATGAGACAATTCCAGTCGGTGTCCGCCTTTCGAATGTGTCAAATAATCATCCATAACAACCTCGGTATTGTCTATCAGGAAAGCATCCAGGTACAAGGATGGCATATAGCCGCCATGGGTGATTTCAGCGGGATTAAAAATATTAAAACCACTGATCCCTCCAAAATACAACTCCTGTGTCTTTTTGTTTTTGAAAAAAGCTCCATCGGAAAACTCATTATTTTGCAATCCGTCTTTCTTGTAATAAGACACTATCCTGTAATCTCCCTCATTTTGGATCAACTTTGCAATGCCCTGATTGGTACTTAGCCAAAGGTTGTTTTCCTGATCTTCCAAAATCCCGTGAATGGTATTATTGGGTATTCCTTCATTTTCTGTAAAGCGCATAAAAACAGGCTTACCATTGTCAAATCGGATTAATTTGTTCAAACCCATACTGGTTCCCGCCCAAAGCATTCCCTGCGTATCTTTGTACAGACACAACACATCGTCGCTACTGATAAACCCTCTGTTATCCAAAGAAAATCTATATGTTTGAAATTCCTCAGTATCGATATTGAAGCGGTTTATTCCACCTCCTCTCGTGGCTACCCACAAATGAAGCGCATCATCTTGAATGATGGAATAAACAATATTATTACTCAAACTGTTTGGATCGTCGTTTCGATAAACGTACTGCTTATAAGCACTGATCGAATACGGTTGTGTCGCTTTGTTAATAACGAGCTTGTACATACCGTAACCGCTTGTTCCCACCCAGATAGTACGCTGATTTTGCACATAAATTGAGTACACCGCCGACAGATTTACTCGATTTTTCAGTTTATCGGGAATAACGAGTTTGTTAATTTTCTGTGTCAGAACATCGTAATAGTTAATGCCGCTCCCGTCTGTGCCAATCCAGTATTCTTTTTCGCTTCCCGGGACGATCGTAAAAACAGAATTGCTTAACAACCCTTGCCTGGTGGTGAATCTGCGTACTGTTTTCAACTGTTTATCATTTCCTGTTTTGCTAAAAACATATATTCCGCTTCCCTTTGTTCCCACCCAGAGATGATCTTTTTTGTCTATGAAAAACGTTCTGACTGCGCTTTCTCCGAAATGTTCAATATTTTCCGCAGCATAGGTTCTAAAATTTTTACGGGGAGGAGTCAACATCCATACTCCCTGCATATCAGTGCCCACCCATATAATCTGTTGAGAACCCGCATACAAAGAAAGAACAGACACATTATTCAGAATAGATTCCAAAGATTTCGTTTTCAGATTAAAGCGAAACAGACCTTGATCGGTCCCCCACAATTGATAATCTTCCGCAAACAAAATGGTGCGAATGCTGCCAACAGGGGAAGTATTAACTCCCGGTTTTTTCAATAAGCCTTCTGAAATTTGATATGTCAATAACTTGTTATCAGTTGTTTGTATCCAAATTTCATTGTCTTTATTATAAAAAACCGAAAGTATATTTTTCACATGCGGAAATTCGACAACGCCATGGACATAGTCTTGCTCTATCTCCCCTTTTTTGAAAACGATTTTGAAAAGTCCCCTGTCTTCCGTAAATACCCAAAGGTTATCATCCAAGTCGAAAAAAATCTTTTTATAACGAAAGCCGTCGGTTACCTCTAACTTCTTAAACTCGTTTTCTTCATTGGAAAACAAAAATAAGCCTTGTTCGTAAACAGCAGCAAACACTTGTTTAGCACTATTTTTTGCAATTAAAAAAGAGTGTTCGTTATACACAGTGTGATCTTCCCTGTCTGAAAAATAGCATTCAAAAGTTTTTCTTTGGAGATTCATCCTGCTTATGCCCAAATCGGTAGCTATCCATTGGGTTTCTTCATCTTCTTCAATGATATCCCGGATAATGTTGTTGCAGATGCTTTGCGAGTTACCAGGTTCGGGTTTATACACCTTAAATTCTCGTCCGTTATAAGCATTCAGACCATCCCAGGTGCCAAACCACATGAGTCCGGACGAATTCTGAAAAATGGTTGTGACGGAGCTATTAGACAAGCCGTCATTATTGGTGATATTGACTAAATCGTAATACTTCGCTTCAACTAAAAAGAAAGTATTCAAAAGAATAAAAAGTAAAATGTGTTTTTTCATCTGTTTATTTATTATTTTCAGTTGTCAGATGGAACCTTTGACGATTAAAATAATCATTACTTTGTGTGTTTAATGATTATTTTAATCGTGTTGGTTTCATGCAGTTACAATTTTAAATTTCAACCATTTTACCACAGGCAAATATAGTGTTTTTCAATCATCTATTTGCTCATTGAGTCCCCCATATTGTCATAATCAGTCCGATCTCTGTTGTAATGTAATTCCAGTGTACTCTTTTGTAAAAATACAATACTTTGATTATTTTATAAAACCGTACATTTGTTCCAATGTATCTGATATCAATTAAAGACTATGGACATAGCCAAACGTTCAAACAGAAATCCTCTCTTAAAACCTGCAGATTTAAAGCCTGCTATTCCGGGCATGGAAATTACTTGTTTACTGAATCCCGGTGTTTTCAAACTTCATGGTAAGACCTGGTTGGTTTTGCGTGTTGCGGAACGCCCTAAGCAGATAGAAGGGAAAATAAGCTTTCCTATTTATAATGAAGCCGGTAAAATTGAAGTGCTTAGTTTTGATAAAGACGATCCGGAATTGGATGCTTCAGATCCGCGTGTTATCAAGTATAAAGGACAAAATTATCTTACGACCCTGTCTTATCTAAGGTTGGTTTACAGCGATGATGATGTTACGTTTCACGAAGACCCGGAATATCCTCCAATTTTTGGAAAAGGTTTTTTGGAGTCTTTCGGAATTGAAGACTGTAGGGTTTCTACCATGGAAGATGGTTTTTATCTTACATTTACGGAAGTATCGCCCGTAGCTGTTGGAGTTGGATTGATCATCACAAAGGATTTTAAAACTTATGAGCGTAAAGGAATGATCTTTCCGCCACACAATAAGGACTGTGCAATTTTTGAAGAAAAGATAAACGGTATGTACTACGCCTTGCATCGTCCAAGCAGTCCGGAGCTGGGAGGTAATTATATTTGGATAGCCCAGTCTCCCGACAGGATACATTGGGGAAATCATAAATGCATAGCTGTAACGCGCGAGGACAAATGGGACTCAGCCCGGGTTGGTGCGGGTGCGGCACCAATCAAGACATCAGCAGGTTGGTTGGAGATTTACCACGGAGCCGACCACAATCATCGGTATTGCCTGGGTGCTTTGCTGTTGGACTTAAATGACCCTTCAAAAGTGCTTGCCAGAAGTGCCGAGCCCATTATGGAGCCCATTGCAGCCTACGAAAAGACCGGTTTTTTCGGAAATGTCGTGTTTACCAATGGTCATTATGTAGATGGTGACACCATCAAACTTTTTTATGGAGCAAGTGATGAAGTGATTTGCAGTGCAGAGTTTTCAATCACTGCAATATTGAATTCTTTAAAGTAATAGCAATGAGCAAGAAACTTACAGGTGAATTTGCCTTTTTCAAATCGCAATCTCTCAATATACGCACGCTGCTTATAACAAATATGTTGTATGCGATTATCCTGCCGATTATTGAAATTTTCGTCGGGGCTTATATCATGCGCAACACCGGAAGTCCGTCTTATGTGGCAATGTTTCAACTATTTATGTATATAGGCATCGTGTGTACATCCGTACTGAACGGATGGTTGCTCAAGTTTATCAAGGTCAATTTATTATACAGTTTCGGTATTATACTTTCAGCTATCGCATTGATGGCAATGATGTTCGTTCAACAATTGGGCATCTTTGAAATAGGAGTAGCCGGTTTCCTGTTAGGAGGTTCTACCGGATTTTTCTGGACCAATCGTTATCTGTTAACACTCAACTCAACCAACGATGACAACCGGAATTATTTCTTCGGTCTTGAATCGTTTTTCTTCTCCTTGTGGAATATAGTTGTTCCTTTGATAGTAGGTGCTTTCCTGGCAAGCATTCATGGAAAAGTGATTTTTGGATACAGCCTTGATGTAAATGCTGGTTATAGAATAATCACCGTAGCAGTTCTGGTCATTGCTATTTTGGCAACCATTGTTTTATCAAGAGGAAATTTCACCAATCCTGTTCAAAAGAAATTTATCTATTTCAAATTTCACGTGCTTTGGCAAAAACTGCTTGCTCTTTCCGGACTAAAAGGAATGGTGCAAGGTTTTTTGGTTACTGCTCCTGCCATCTTAGTCATGCGATTAGTAGGTGAGGAAGGTTCACTCGGGTTGATCCAGGGGATTGGAGGAGGACTGACTGCCATTTTGGTTTACGTACTGGGGAGGGTTAGTAAACCGCATCATCGCATGCGCATCTTTGGATTTGGCTTGTTTATTTTCTTTATAGGTACCTTGTTAAACGGCTTGATGTTCTCTGCTGTCGGGGTTATCCTGTTCGTGCTTTGCAAAGTAATTTTCCAGCCTCTTCACGATCTGGCGTATTTCCCCACGATGATGAAGACCATTGATGCCGTTTCAGCCATAGAAAATCGCAATGAATACGCTTATATCATGAGTCATGAAATAGGTTTATTTGTCGGTCGTGCTTTCGGCATGCTGTTGTTTATTGCTTTCGCCTATTTCATCTCAGAAGAATTTGCCTTGAAATATGCGCTTATCGTCGTTGGAACCATTCAGTTGTTGTCTTTGCCTTTGGCACAGCACATCATCAAAGAAATTGACACGAAATATACGGTTAAAGCATCTGATTCTTAGTGTCCTGTTTGAAAGGGAGATATAAATATTTAAAACATGCAACAATTAAAATACATATTATTAATAGTTACAACCATTTCAGTTTTCTTTTCCTGCAATAAGAAAGCTGATTTTGGTGAGCCGGTCACTCAAACAACCATCCCACGTATTCAGCAAATGCCTGAATTTCCAAAACCCTACAAGATTTTAGATTGGAAGCAGAAGGCTAAAGAATATGATGATTATGTGTTTGATTTTGATCCTGACTTGCCGGCCGGCAGCATGATATGGCTTGATAACAGTCAACATAACCTGCCGCAAATTACATTTGGACTTTATACCGCTGTGCATGATTGTCGCCAAGGTCCGAATAATAACAACGGAGAATTTCACGAGAGTCTGAATTCGCTGACCGCCATTTTGGGAGCGGGGCTGATAGGCATTGACAAGACCAACCAAAACGGATATAATTATGTGAAGATGATCCAAAACTATTTCAACTCAGACAATGGTTGGAATATCGTCATGAATAATACGAATCCGGATGTTGCCTTATTGGGTGGCGGTTATGGTCGGGACTGGTGGTACGATGTGTTCCCAAACGTGTTGTTTTACGCGGTTTGTGATGTTTTCCCCGATGTTGAAAACTCGGATAATATCCAACGGAGCATTGCAGAACAATTTGTAAGGGCAGATTCAGTATTGAATGGAAACTATGATTATTCGTATTTCGATTATCATCAAATGAAAGGGATGATCAATCACATTCCTCTGCAGCAGGATGCAGCAGGCGGACACGCCTACGTATTGTATTCAGCCTATCAGAAATACAAGGACGAACGCTATCTCAAGCATGCTAAATCAGCCATTGAAGCTTTGGAGAATCAAAAGGAAAGTCGATTTTATGAAATTTTGTTACCAATGGGTATTTACACTGCTGCCCGGTTGAATGCGGAAGAACAAACAGATTACAATATCGAAAAAATGATCAATTGGGTGTTCGAAGGCTGTGAAAGTCCTACCGGACGTACCGGATGGGGAATCATTGCAGATACCTGGGGTGATCATGATGTAAGCGGATTGCAGGGCAGTCTGACTGATGGTGGCGGTTATGCATTTTTAATGAACAGCATCAAAGTAGCCTGGCCATTGGTTCCTTTGGTTAAATATGAACCTCAATTTGCTTCGGCTATTGGGAAATGGATGCTGAATAATGTGAATGCTTGCCGTTTGTTTTTCCCCGATGAGATTGAAGACGGTAACCAATGGCTTCCTGAAATGAAAAATCTCACCAACTCCATAGTTGCCTATGAAGGCTTGAGATATGAAGATCTATATCGGAAACCGGAACTTAAAGGTGTGCATCCCGTGGCTTTGGGTGATGGGCCCAATTGGAATCCCAATAACCCGAAAGAGAGCATGTTCAGTTTGTACAGCACTTCTCCCATAGGAATTTTCGGTGCCATGATCGACACTACCAATGTGCCTATGGTTTTGCGTATCAACTGTAATACAACTGACTTTTACGCAGAAAGACCATATCCTGTATATTTATACTACAATTCGTATTCGGAATCTAAAGAAGTTTTGTATCATCCCGAAGGAGCAGCCGATGTGTTTGACATCATCTCAAAAACCTATGTTGCAAAGGGGATTGACACATCTACTCTGATCAAGCTGCCCGCGAACCAAGCCTGTGTTCTTGTTGAATTACCTGCTGACACACGGATCAGGCACAAGAATAATCGGTTAATTGCGGACGGTCATATAATAGCGTATCAATAAAAACTTAAAGGCTAAAAAATGAAAAAGACGATAATTTTATTTCTATTGACTTGTATCACTCTGACAGCCGGAGCGCAAAACCTCATGTCTGTGAAGGGCGTAGTAAAAGACGCATCAACAGGAGAGGAACTGATAGGAGTGAATATTTTGGTACCGGAGACACAAGCCGGCACAATAACCGGGATTGATGGGGATTTCAGCATAGAAGTTCCGGTCAATGGAAGCATACGGATTTCCTATGTTGGCTATAAATCCCAAACACTTGTTTTGGCTGATGATGCTTTTTTGAATATTGCATTGGAAGCTGATGCCCAAATTATTGAAGAAGTTGTAGTCGTTGGGTATACAGTGCAGAAGAAACGGGATGTGTTGGGAGCAATCAGTAAGGTTGAGAGTACGGACATCAGTAAAATTCCCGTAGCCACGACACAGCAAGCTTTACAAGGGCGTGTTGCCGGAGTAAATGTTGCAGCTCAAACAGGCGCACCCGGAGCGCCAATTTCCGTTAGGATCCGTGGCGTAAACTCTATCAGCTTGAGTAATGATCCGCTTTATATTGTGGACGGAATACCTGTGGAAGGTGCATTGAACAATATATCCCCCAATGAAATAGAAAGCATGTCGGTATTGAAAGATGCCTCGTCGGCAGCAATTTATGGATCGCGTGCTACGAACGGGGTGGTTTTGATCACTACAAAGAGTGGCGCGGCCGGCGATGCAAAAGTCAATTACAACACGCAATTGGGTTTTCAACAACACGGACATTTAACTAAAATGGCCACTACGGAACAATACATCAGCATGTATAACGAAGCTGCTGCGGCAGACAATCTTAATTCCATCGTGCAACGTGCCCTGATTGCGGGAGACTGGGTAAAGGATTTCCCCAATGTAAATCACCTGGAGGAAATTTTTCGAACTGCTCCGTTTCAATCACACGAAATTTCCATTAGCGGAGGCAATGAAAAAACCCAATATATGCTTGCCGGAACCTTTTACGATCAGGATGGTATCATCAAGGGCACCCATTTCTCCCGTACTAATTTGCGTTCCAATATCAACTCCCAAGTCAAAAAATGGTTGAAAGTAGGTTTGAATGTCAGTGGGGGTATGTCGAATAACCGCCTGGTGTCGTCATCGGGTGACGGATATGCCGGCGAAGGCGGAAGTGTGGTGCGTTACGCTTTGTTCCGCAATCCGGCTATTCCCGTTTACGATGATTCTGGTGAATTTATAGATTTACCGTCGGAATATTACGGAAATTCCGTTTATAACTCTTTCTTTGGTGATGGTTATAATCCGGTCGGTCTGACAAAGTATACAGACAGAACCAAAAAAACAAAAACCTTGTTGATCACCGGAAATATGTTGATTTCATTTCCTGCCGATATCACATTAAAAACTACGGCAGGTATCGATTACAACAATACTGCTTTTCATGAATACAACAAAACCTGGGGTTCAGCAAACCGTATTAATGCTACTAACAGCTTGTCGGAATCGAGGGTAGAAAATTTCAATTGGAGCATAAACAGCACGTTGAATCATGATATTGAAATCAACGATAGTCATAACATAACCTCCATGTTGGGTGCGGAGGCAATCAAAAATTCAGGGAACGGCCTGTATGGGTCCGAAAGTGAGTTTTTGAATACTGACCCCAATTTTATTTATCTTGGACTAGGGTCTAGCAGGACAAACATCAGCCAGCCGGTTTGGGAATCTACCCTGGTGTCCTTTTTTGGGAACGTCAACTACAACTATCAGCACAAATATTATTTGTCCGGTATTTTGCGTCGCGACGGCTCATCACGCTTCAGTGCAGGAAATAAATGGGGTACGTTCTTTTCCGTTTCAGGCGGATGGAATGTTGAATCTGAAGAATTTATGTATAACCTTCAAGAGATACATAAACTGAAGCTCAGGGTTGGTTACGGATCGATAGGTAATCAGAATATTCCTTTATATGCCTACACTGATCGGTATGGGTATAATTATTACTATACTTTCGGTGGAGACAGTTATAATGGTTATGCCCTGACTCAATTGGGAAATTTCGACCTGAAATGGGAAACCAGCAACCAGTTTAATGCCGGTGTTGATTTGGAACTTATGAAGGGTTCGTTGGGTGTAACCCTCGACTATTACTATAAGATCACAAACGATATGCTTTTGCCGGCGTCTTTACCTCCATCTATTGGAAGAGCATCTCCCTTTCAAATCAACAGTACAGGAAATATCCTCAATACGGGAGTTGATTTGGAATTGTTCTATCGTAAGAACTACGATAAGGGAGGGTTTAACATCGCATTGAATGGTGGGTTTTTGCATAATAAAGTGCTGAAACTCGACTTTCCTTACTTTGCCGGCAGGGTGGACACCGGTGTGAATGCCACGCGTACTGCCGAAGGGTATCCGATAGGCTCATTCTTCTTGTATGAAATGGAAGGCATCTTCCAGAATGAATTGGAAGTGCTGACTTCAGCCTATCAAGGAAATAATATCAAGCCCGGTGACGTTAAATATGTCGATCAGAATCAAGATAATGTGATTGATGCAAATGACCGTACCTACCTGGGAAGTGCGATTCCTTTGTTTACCACGGGATTGAATTTCACAGGCAACTACAGGAATTTTGATCTCTCCATGTTTTTCCAGGGAGCATTCGGTCAGAAAATATTTTCGCAAGTCAATTTTGACATAGAAGGATTTTACAGAGGATTTAATATAACTGAAAGGTATTACAAGGAACACTGGAGGGGAGAAGGCACATCCAACACACAACCCAGGGCTTCCTGGTCTGGAAAATCGAATAATGTGAGGGCTTCATCCCGTTTCCTTGAGGATGGTTCTTATTACAGATTGAAAAACTTGCAAGTAGGATATACAATTCCTAACACAAAGAAGATTGGGATTGAAACTTTACGCTGTTATCTGGCGGGTACCAACTTGTTTACGCTTACTGCATATCCGGGATTGGACCCTGAGATGACAGTCAGCACCAACTCCGCAGCCGAAGGTGATTTAGCCAACGGCATTGATTGGGGTACCTATCCGGTGGCCATGACATTTACATTTGGAATTAACTTAACCTTCTAAAAAACAGGCATTATGAAATCAAAAATCTATATAACGATCATTTTTATAACGGCTTTATCCATGCTGTCGTGCGAAGATTTTCTTACGACCAATCTGCGTGGAGAATATACTACCGAAAGCTTTTATAATTCTGCTGAAAATGCCACCATGTCCGTAAATGCCATTTACAATTCCTTGTATGGAAACACTTTATGGATATTTGGTGATGTTGCATCCGATGATGCTGTGAAGGGCGGTAATGCAGGTGACCAAGCGGATATCAATGCTATCAATGATTTTTCTGCAAAGTCGGATAACGGAGTTTTGAATACATTTTGGCAATCAACTTACGAAACAATTTCGCGTGCCAACAATGCAATTACGAATATCCCCGGCATTGAGATGGACGACGCACTCAAAAACCGTTTACTCGGAGAGGCCAAATTCTTACGTGCGTACAGCTATTTTAACCTGGTCAATATTTTCGGGAAAGTACCGCTCAAACTCAAACCGCAAAATAAGACTGCAACAATTTATATTGAATTGAGTGATGAAAGTAAAATTTACACGCAGATAGAACAAGATCTGACAGATGCTGTTGCAGCCCTGCCGGATGCCTATCCGGCAGAAAAAGGACGCGTAACCAAAGGAGCCGCTTATGCCTTATTGGCAAAAGCACAGCTCTATCAGAAAAAATATGCGGAATGCCTCACAAGTATTCAATCCCTGGAGGGCTTGAATCAATATGCATTATTAGACAACTATGCCGACCTGTTTCAGTCCGGAGCAGAGGATAGCGTAGAAGTAATTTTTGGTTTACGTTACCTCAATAATACGGAAGTTTCCCTCGGCAATCACCTGAATGTTTGGTTTGCTCCCTCCATCGAAGGAGGATACTATTTCAACGCTCCCACTCAAAGCTATGTTGATGCCTTTACCGAACGGACAGCCGATGATAAAGAGGATCCGAGGCTGGATGCTTCAATAGGAAGAAACGGCAAACCATGGTTTAACAATAGAAATTTTTCAGCTTCCTGGTCTGAAGCAACGGGCTACCTCGTAAGAAAATACAATGAAGACATGGTTCCCGAATTGGCCAAAAGTCAGTCAACCATCCCCTACCACGCCATTCGATATGCAGATGTTCTGTTGATGAAGGCAGAAGCCATCAATGAGGCCGGGGGTGCAGGAGCCGTAACCAATGCAGCAAAAGAAGTGGACAAAGTCAGGTTGCGTGCTGGGTTGACTGCAACGACCGCATCCACTCAAGCCAATCTACGTGAAGTTATTCGCAATGAAAGAAGGAAAGAATTAGGGTTTGAATTTCATCGTTTTTTCGATCTTATGCGATGGGGGAAAGAGACAGCCGAGGCAGCTTTGGGAAGTGATTTCCAATGGGAAGAACCTCGTTTTTATTTCCCTATTCCACAATCAGAATTAGACACCAATCAGGCACTTCAATAATGTCAAACTATTAAAAAACAATTATCAATTATCAACTATTATCAACAATTTAATTTTTAGAAATCATGAAAAAAAATCATTTAAAATTTACATTTCTTGTAAGTATTGTACTCTTTATGTTTACAGCTGTTTTTGTTGGCTGTGAAACTGATGAAGGTGAACCTGCTGATCTGACAGCACTCAACGAATTAATCGATTCTTGTCAGGATTTATTGGACAAAGCATCTACCGATGATTATCCGCAAGCAGCCATTGATGCGTTCAAGGCTACTCTGAACACTACAAAAGCTGCATTGAAGAACGTTAAAATTTCGCAAACGCAAGTGGATAATCTGGTTGTTCAACTCGAAAAAGCAAAAGAAGTTTTCTTAGCTGCTGCTTACGGAGCAATTCCGAAAGAAGCCCTCATTATGGGATTAAGCTTTGATGAGGGAGAGGGTACTTCACTGACTACCGACGGAAAGAAATGGACGGCAGTACTCAAAAAAGGACCGGCTGAAATCTTTGGTGAAGATACAGCATTGCCAACTTTTGTTGCCGGGAAAAAAGGTAAAGCAATACATTTTGAGAAAGGTTCTCACTTGCAAATCAGCGACTACACAGCGAGTGATTTGAGAGGAAGCAAACTTTCTATTGCAGTTTGGGTTAAACCGGACAAAACAAGACCGGGTAATTACATCATCTCTTACAACTATTGGAACTCCTGGAAATTCCAGTTGCAAGAACAAAACAAACCATTCTTTACTGTACATACTGAGGGAGACGGATGGGTAGATGCCGATAATGAATCTGATTTTTCCGCACCTAATAATGCATGGACGCATTTGGCTGTTACTTTAGATTTGAATGCTAAAAAATTAGTATTCTACGTAAACGGAGCAATTACAAAAGAATGGGATGGAACAACAAAAGAAGGACTGACGAAAGGAACCGCACCCTGGGAATATAAGAACACATTGCCTTTGATGATTGGTGCTTGTACAACTTATGCTGAAGCAGATGCTGAATGGGGCTGGGATTGGGGTAGAACACCCGAAGGCTGGGACGGATTATACGGAGCAATAGATGAGCTCAAAGTGTATAATATTGCCCTGACCGACGGTCAAGTTTCCAAGTTATACAAAGATGAGAAATAAGCAAGTGCGTAAAAATGATTGGTAGTTATCTATGAGAGTAAATGGGGTTTAGTGTGTAACCAAACCCCATTTATGTTTTTAAGTTATTATTCTTGATAAGAAGAAACCCCATGACTTTTAAAAAACTACTCCCATTATATTTTATTCTATGTGGCGTTATTTCTGTTGCGGCGCAACAAATCGAAATACCGCGTATTAATTTAATGCCTTATAAACCAACACCTTTCCTGATCCGTGATTGGAAACAAGTGACATTGGACTATGATAATTATGTGTTTGATACAAACAAAACGGGCACCAATCTCCCTCTTACCAATATCAATACGGCTGAAGGGATTAATTACAGTTCCGTGCAACACATCCGTATGGATACTTATGTGGGGCAAGCCAATCATGGACGGGTTGCAGAAGCAATTAATATACTCCCTGCCATAGTGGGGGCATCCCTCGTTGGTGTTGATAAAACAAATCATTTGGGAATAAATTGGGTCAGCAAAGTCAAGGATTTTTATAATCTCAAAAACGGACATCACATCTATTTAAACGGATATAGCAGCAGTACCGGACATGACTGGTGGTATGAAATTATGCCCAACGTGTTTTTCTATCAACTGTATGCCCTGTATCCCGATGCGGATGCGGATTTTAATACCCAGTTCATTTCCATAGCCGACCGCCAACTTGAGGTATTGTTTAAGCTTGGAGCTAAACTTCATCCATGGACAGTACCTTTTATGAATTACCGTGCTTTTAATTTGATAAGCGGATTACCCAATACAAGCAGTGTCCCTGAACCTGAATCCGCCGGCTCCATTGCCTGGTTGCTCTATCAGGCTTATGTTGAAACACAGGAAATAAAATATTTGCAAGGCGCTGAATTAGCCCTTGATTTTTTACAGAATTGGGAAACCAATCCATCTTATGAAATACAATTGCCTTATGGAATCCTTACTGCTGGCCGCATGAATGCGGTGGAGGGTACCAATTACGATATTGAAAAAATGCTGAACTGGGCCTTTTCTTCTGGCATAGGCACCCTTCGCGGCTGGGGAGTAATCGTAGGAAATTGGAACGGATATGATGTTTCCGGATTAATTGGGGAAGCCAACGATGCCGGCAACGACTATGCATTTATCATGAACGGATTTCAACATGCAGCAGCTTTGGTGCCCCTCGTAAAATACGATAAACGTTATGCAAATGCCATAGGGAAATGGATGTTGAACTTGACGAATGCAAGCCGGTTGTTTTATCCCAATGCGCTCCCTTTCGATCACATGCACCCATCCGGCATCAATTGGGCAAGACAATACAATACTGATTTTTCCATTCCTTATGAGTCCATGAAAGAGACGGCGAGCGGTAAATCTCCCTATGCTACCGGTGATGCCGTAAGAGGAGGATGGGCTTCCACCAATTTATCCCTTTACAGTGGTTCCAGTGTAGGATATTTAGCTTCGATGATTGAAAAAACCAATGTTGAAAGTATTTTGCAAATAGATTTGAACAAAACCGATTTCAGGGGCGATAATATATTCCCGACTTATCTGTATTACAATCCGGAGACGACAGATCAAACTGTGGAATTGCAGTTGCCTGGCGGAACGTTTAATATTTATGATGCCATAGGTGAGAGCCTGGTAAAAACCGAAGTTTCAGGACTCATTGAGTTCAGTATTGGTCCCAGAAGCTCCAGAATATTAGTCATCATACCTTCCTCGAAAAATTTGCAAGCAAGCGGACGTTTTTATCAGACCACAGAAGGAGAGATAGTCGATTATCATTATGCATATGATTACGCCAATACGCTTCGCATCAAAGCGTTTACTTCAAATACAAAACTGGTGGAACGTAACAAGGCAGTATCTTTCCACTGCTTAATTGAAAAACCAATCGGAGATATAAAATACAAATGGTATCAGGATGAGACTATTGTTCATGAAACCCATGAACCTTCTTTTGAATGGGTGGCGCCTGATGTAACCGGTCTCTATAAGATAAGATGTGAAGTTGCTGATGAGCAAACGACAGTTTTAAGTTCGTATATTACAATAAGAGTTGTGTCCGAAGGTGAAGTGCCTCCGAAGATCAATGACTTGATATTATCCGGCTCAGAACCCTATTCTGCCAATGAAATCATAGATCTTCGTGCGGACATTACGCCGGCGGTTGCCGACTTTAATTGGACGGTTGATGGTGGAAGTTTAGAAAACGCAGAAACCCTCTCCCCATCCTGGACCTTACCGGCAACCCCCGGAATTTACACCATTCAATTGAAGGTCAGTAATCATTTGGGTGATACTACAGCTTCCCACAGGATACTGGTGAAAGATAAAGATTTGGAAGTGCTGTCCGCAAACATCCTTGCCTATTATCCTTTCAATGGCGATACAAGGAATTATGCCCGGGATGATTTTCATGCCATATCTTACAATGCCAATAGTACAAAAGATGCGAGAGGTAATCCCAACCAAGCCTATGCATTTTCTTCAAGTAGTCAGTACATCAAAATTCCAAATCATGATGTCTTAAATTTTACGAGCCAAATAGCTTTGTCGTTTTGGATAAAACCGGAGCAATTTCCGGGATACGAACAATATGTTGTTTCTCACGGCAGCTATGAAGAACGTTATAAAATGTCCATTACTCCTGAAAAGAAAATGCGGTGGACATTAAAAACCTCCAATCAAATAGTTGATGTAGATGATGAAATGCCTTTGCAAGCCGGGGAGTTTACACATTACGTCGGCATTTATTCCGGTTATTCTTTGGAATTGTACAAAAATGGTGATTTGGTTTCCTACAGGCCTTTAAGCGGAGCCATAGGCACAACTTCCAAAAGCATCACGATTGCGCGGAAAGACGAACGGGAAACACAATACAATTTTTTAGGCACTATTGATGAGTTGAGAATATACAATTCCGACTTGCCCGCAAGTTATATAAAAGCGCTCCCTTCCATGTGGGATCTATCATCCGGAACGCATCATACAATTGCTCATCAGTTAATAAACATACATCCCAACCCGTTTAAAACATTTTTCAAAGTCGACTGCCCAACGGGTAGCTTCATTCAAACTTTAGAATTGATCAACCTTCAGGGACAGACAATTTTCACAAAACGGAATTTAAGCAATCAAACAACCATCCTACTCGATGAACAATTAGCCCCCGGTCCTTATTTGTTGCGAGTTACCACCGATGATGAGGTACAGGTTGTTAAAAAGCTGATTAAATTGGAGTGATTTTCGAGCGAAGCGGGCGCAGTCTTGATTTTTTTTTGCTTCGATCAAGACAAAAAAATGAAGAAATGTCCGAAGCAGGAGTAATATGGATTTTGTTTACATTAAAGCGGCGGAAAAAATCCGCCGCTATTTTAATCAGTTGACAACTAATTTCATTTATTCACAATCAACCTCAACGGTGCATGATCATCGATTTTTACAAGATAAATACCTGCGTTTAGCTCGTTAATATTCAAACTTTTGTTCGGATATGCTGTCTGTTGAAACACCAATGCACCAATACTGTTGAATATTTGCACCTTAGCAGATTGGGTAAGCCCCTCAATATGTAGGATTTCGCTTGCAGGGTTGGGATAGAGTGTGGTAGCCTGATACGCTCCGGTTGGGACAGATGCTGACGACACAGGATCTACGTCCCAGCCATACCACTTTTTATCCGTGGTATCACCGTCATCCACAGCTTTGTAAGTGGTGCGGGCTGCGGTCAGGGCTTCACCCTCAAGCAGTGTACCTTCATTATTCACAAACACCAACTTTCTGCTGGCTGCACCCGCGCCAAAGGCATCTGTACCCACAGTGGGAGGTGTGGCACCCACTTGCATGGTAGCAAGTGCAGCGCATGCGTAGAATGCGTTTTCTTGTATGTCACCTACCACGGGCAAGCTGATGCTTGGTAGCTTTGTGCAGTTGAGAAAAGCAGAACTACCAATGTTGGTGGCTTTTGGAACCAGCACATTTTTTAACAGATTACATCCGTTGAAAGTGTTACTCTTTACGGTGGTCACTTTTGGAAGACTTGCAGATGTTAGCGCTGTGCAGTTGTAGAACGCTGAGTTTTCCACGGTGGTGGCTTCGGGCAGGTTTATACCGGCCAAAGCGACACACGAATAAAATGCGTTTTCCCCAATACTTACGGCTTCGGGCAGACTGACACTATTAAGCGCAGAGCTATAATAGAAAGCTTGAGTACCCACTTCGGTAGCTTGCGGGAAACTGGCGGAGGTAAGATTGCTTGAATTAAATGCATTGTTGCCAATGCGCTGCAACTTGGCAACGCTTATGCTCTTGAGCGAGCTGCCAAAAAAGCCCTGATCGCTATTGGGAATGTTATCCACGTTGTTGGCACCGTTGGTAATGGTAAAACTGGTAATGGCACTTAGCTGGGTACGCTTACCCTGTAGCCACTGCCAATCGTCCACATTAAAACTACCATCCGTGATTTCTAAGGAGCTTATTGTGTTTAAGCCCACATCCTGCAGTGCATGCTCAAGTGAAATGCCATTTTTAACTGTGCTACCGTTGAGTGTAAGCTGCAGGTTGTTTGCCCCAAACTCAGCAGTGATGGTCACCGCATAAGCCGGCATGGTGAAGCTAAGGGCGTCCACTTCCACTGTTACTGTGGACTCTCCCGTTTTGTAAGCTTGCAAGCTCCCCGCTACCATCCTGTAACCCGCATTGGGGCTTACTGCAATGCTTACTGTTATGCCTGCCGGGCAGAAGTTAATGCTTGGCACCAGGCTACCGCCGCTCATTGCGGGGTCCTGAATAATTTCGTAGAGGTCTTGATCCACCTCCCAGCCGAACCAGAGGTCGTCTGTTGTGTCGCCGTCATCTTTTGCTTTGTAGGCGGTACGAGCATTTGTAAGTTCCGGATCTGTGAGAGGTACACCACCCTCATCCACCAATTGCAAAAAGCGAGGTGTGGGGCAGCCGGTGAAAGAAGTGCTGTATGCAGTGGGCGGTGTTGCACCCAAACGCATGTTAACCAACTTGCTGCAACCGTTGAAAGCATTTTCGTCAATGAAAGTAAGCTTTGGTACTGTTATGTAGATAAGTGAGGTGCAGCCATTGAAAGCGTTATTACCTATTTGTGTAACATTGGGTATTGAGATATCAGTAAGGGCAATACAACCGCTGAAAGCCTCATCCTCAATTTTCTCCGCCGAAGGTAAGTTTGCACTTTGCAGGGCTGTGCAACCACCAAGGCTTTTCACATTTTTCAATTTTGGAAAATCTATGCTGGCAAGCGCCGTGCAGTTGTCAAAGGCTCTATCCTCAACTGTGGTGAGCTCGGGCAAGTTGAGGTTGGTAAGAGCACTACAGTTCGAAAAAGTTTCATAACCCAAGGTTGTGAGGACGGGCATATCCACGCTGGTCAGCGCGGTACAATTTTGAAATACCCACCAACCCGTATTAACTACCGAGGGCAATGAGATAGTAGTGAGAACTCCACACTCAAAAAAGGCATATTCCCCCAGTGTTGTAGCCTTGGGTAAGCTCACATTGACAAGCTGTTGACATTCACGGAAAGCAGCATTCCCAACCTCTGTGGCATCCGGGAAAGATGCATCGGTAAGTCCTCCATATTGAAAAGCACTGTTGCCAATACGATTCAGCTTTGCTACGCTGACATTTTTTAGTGAGCTGGCGAAATATCGCGGCTCGGTGTAATCAGAGTTGGGAATATCCGCCACGTTGTTCACAGCGTTTGTAATGGTGAAACCGGTTAATTGATCCAGGCTACCGTTGTTGTCGCGCAACCAGAGCCAGTCTGCCGCTACAAAGTCGCCCCCCGTTACCTCCAACGAGGTAACGGTGTTTAGTTCAACGCCGCTTAGGGCAGCCGAGAGAGATACCCCATTACGGTTATCGCTTCCATTCACGGTAACAAGCAAGTTGTTCTGGTCGAACTCAGCCATTACCGCCACATCATAATCCGGCATGGTGAATGTTGATCCGCTTATGGTAAGCGTGGTATTCGAGTCGCCTTTTTTATAGGCTGTAAGGCTTTTGAATCTATAGTCCTGGTTGGGAATGGCGGTGAGGGTTACCGTTGTGCCGGTGGTACAAAAAATTGGGGTGATACGCACTCGCCCATTTTGAATACTTGCCTCTGCCTCCACGCTGTGTAGATTTGCGCTCAGTGTCCAGTCATACCACTTGTCGTCGGTGGTATTGCCATCATCAGCTGCTTTATACACTGCCAAGGCGTTATCCAGGCCAGTACCGCTTAAACGCTCCCCGCCGATATTTACCGGCACCATAAAGCGTACCTCCGGGCAGCCGGTAAAAGCATTGATGTCCGCTGTGGGAGGAGTTGCCCCAAACATAAAAGTCGCCAATGAGTTACAATTCTTGAAAGCGTAGCTGGACGATATGCTCTCAACAACCGGAGCAGTTACCGACGAGAGATTGTTACAGCCATTAAACATCTCTTCTCCTATCTCCTTTACTTTTGGCAGCGTAGCAGAGCTTAATGCTGTACAACTGGAAAATACACCATAATTACCAATTATAACGGAGGGTAGCTCAATCTATGTAAGCGAGGTACAAGCGCTGAACGCCTCTGCACCCACCTCCTCAACATTGGGTAGGTTTACGGTTTCTAAGCCGCTACAAGAGGAGAAACCGGAATTACCAATTATTTTTAGGTGTTGAAGGTCGATGCCCTTCAAAGCTATGCAACTCCTAAATGCATTAGTTCCAATGGTTTCAACTACAGGTATATGGAGCGTGGCAAGCGATTGGGAATTGCGAAAAGCTTCGTTACCGATGGTTTTAATATCCGGGAAAGTGGCTGAGGTAAGTGCGCTACCGTAGAATGCCCGGTTACCGATATTAACCAAACCCGCAACGCTTACGCTCTTGAGCGAGTTGTTAAAATAGCTTTGCGTACCACCGGGAATATCGGCTACATGGCTTACTCCGCTGGTGATGGTAAAGCTTGAGATGTTGTTTAGGTTTGATTTTTTCTCTTGCAACCAGAGCCAGTCGGTGGTGTTAAAACTACCACTCGTAATTTCCAGTGAAGTTATCGTACTTAAACCCACATCCTGAAGTGCGTCTTCGAGAGATACACCGCTTTTAGATGTATCACCATTAAGCATGAGTTGCAGGTTGTTTGTCTCAAACTCGGCGGTGACGGTTACCGCATAAGCCGGCATGGTAAAGCTATGTCCATCTAACGGCACGGTGGTGTCGGGAGCATCTGTTTTGTAAACTTTTAGCGAATTTGCTTTTAGACTATAGCCTGCCTCGGGGTTTGCTGTAATAATTACCTTTGTACCCGCTGCGCAGAGCTTATAATTTGACATTAGGCTACCATTGGTAATTGATTCAACCGATATCACGTAAAGCTCTTTATCCACCTCCCAGCCGAACCAGAGGTCGTCTGTTGTGTCGCCGTCATCTTTTGCTTTGTAGGCGGTACGAGCATTTGTAAGTTCCGGATCTGTGAGAGGCACACCACCCTCATCCACCAATTGCAAGAAGCGAGGTGTAGGGCAGCCGGTGAATGAAGTGCTGTATGCAGTGGGCGGTGTTGCACCCAAACGCATGTTAACCAACCTGGTGCAACCCTTGAAAGCATTTTCGTCAATGAAAGTAAGCTTTGGTACTGTAATGCTGCTAAGGGCAATACAACCGCTGAAAGCTTCATTCTCAATTTTCTCTGCCAAAGGCAGGTTTGCACTCTGCAGGGCTGTGCAACCATCAAGGCTTTTCACATTTTTCAATTTTGGAAAATCCACGCTGGCAAGCGCCGTGCAACCTGAAAAGGCTTCATCTTCAATTGTGGTGAGCTCGGGCAAGTTGAGGTTAGTAAGAGCACTACAGTTCGAAAAAGTTTCATGACCCAAGGTTGTAAGGGCGGGCATATCCACGCTGGTCAGCGCAGTGCAATTTTGAAATACCCACCAACCCGTATTAACTACCGAGGGCAATGAGATAGTGGTGAGAGCTCCACATTGATAAAAGGCATATTCCCCCAGTGTTGTAGCCTTGGGTAAGCTCACATTGACAAGCTGCTGACATTCGCGGAATACCCAACTCCCTACTTCTGTAACATCAGGAAAAGATACGTCAGTAAGTCCTCCACACTCAAAAGCACTGCTGCCAATACGATTTAACTTCGCTACGCTGACATTTTTTAGTGAGCTGGAGAAATAGCGCGGCTGGGTGTAATCAGAGTTGGGAATATCCGCTACGCTGTTCACAGCGTTTGTAATGGTGAAGCCGGCCAATTGATCCAGGCTACTGTTGTTGTCGCGCAACCAGAGCCAGTCTGCCGCCACAAAGTCGCCACCCGTTATCTCCAGGGAGGCTACGGTGTTTAGTTCAACTCCGCTTAAGGCAGCTTCAAGACTTGCTTGTGCGGTTTTTGTTACTTCGCTGTTGTCTGTTTTGGTGATTTTTACCGTTAAATTCTGCGCTTTGGCAGCATACAAGCCCGCTGCAGCAACGAGCAGCAGGACAAAGGTTTTGCGAATTACGGATTTCATGATATATGAGAGTTAATTATGTTAAACATCCAACAAATGTAAGTAAATATTTTTTAACGGTAACATGGAGGAAGAGATTTAATAAATTCCCCGGCAATTTAGCTTGTTGGATGATGATGGACTTGCCGTGTTCCGGGTTCCGTGGTGCGGGGTTCGAGTTCGCGAGGCGCGTGTTCGCGGGGTCAAAGTGTTGCAGGGCGCAATCCTGAATTTTTTTGCTTCGTTTTTTGGTTCAAGCCAAAAAATGAAGAAATATTATTACTTTTGTCCATTCATCTGCGAAGATACATTTTTAGTAAACTGCCAAAAACAATATAATATGATTAACGCTCAAGACATTAAAAACGGAACCTGTTTTCGTTTGGACGGTAAAATTTATGTAGTTGTAGAATTTCTGCATGTAAAACCCGGCAAAGGCAATACCTTCATGCGCACTAAAATCAAGGATGTGGTCAGTGGCGCCGTATTGGATCGCCGGTTTAACATCGGAGAAAAATTAGAGAGTGTACGCGTAGAACGTCGCCAATATCAATTTCTTTATCAGGAGGGAAACGACTATATTTTCATGAATCAGGAAACTTTCGACCAGCATCCGATCGCTCATGATTTGATCAGCGGTGTGGACTTCTTGTTGGAAGGCATGAGCCTGGACGTTGTTTCCGATGCCTCTACCGATACGGTGTTGTATGCTGAAATGCCGGTGAAAGTACAAATGCAAGTTACTTATACTGAGCCCGGTTTAAGGGGTGATACTGCTACCAACGCACTGAAACCTGCTACCGTTGAATCTGGTGCTACCGTTCGCGTTCCTTTATTCATCGAAACAGGGGAAACCATAGAAATTGACACACGGGACGGTTCCTATATCGGACGTGTGAAAGTATGATATGAAACGCTTGATACAAAGTTTCAGGAATGCTTTCCGGGGAGTAGCCACTGTATTCAGAACCGAGAAAAATATGCGCATCCATTTGACTGTTACCGTGTTGGTGATAGTTTTCGGATGGATTTTGTGCATCAGCATTACTGAATGGTTGCTTTGTTTGCTTTGTTTTGGCTTGGTCTTTACCGCTGAAATGGTAAATACAGCCATTGAAAATATAGTGGACTTAGTTTCCCCGCGACAAAATAAATTAGCAGGGAAAGCCAAGGATATAGCTGCAGGCGCCGTATTGGTGTCTGCAATTATTTCGGCATGCATCGGATTGATTATTTTCATTCCCAAACTTTGGACGCTCATCCTAAGCCTTTTTGTTTCATAAAATTATATTTCGCTATAACTTTTTTTTTAACCAAAACTTAAACAAGAACCTAAACCTCAATTTCCAAGAACTTTTTTGGATTTTTATTTAACCAAATCAACAAGCTTTCTGTCTGTTCTATCTGTTTGCCTTTCATGAAAAATTTATTTACATGCCTTTTGGATTTGTTATATCCTAATTTGTGTGTTATCTGCAACGAAAGCCTCGTGCGTGGTGAAGAACTGATTTGCTTTCACTGTCTCCATCAAATGCCTAAAACCAATTATCATTTGGAGTTAGACAATACAGTTGAAAAAAGATTCTGGGGAAAAGTGCCGGTTTATCGCGCCACTTCCTATTTCCATTTTTACAAAGGTTCACCTTTTCAGCAATTATTGCATGAATTGAAATACAGGGGCAATAAAGAAATCGGTCGTGTTATGGGTCGGTTTGCAGGGGTTGATTTGCTTGATACAGACGATTTTGCTTCCATTGATGTCATTGTTCCCGTTCCCCTTCACCCCAAAAAACAACTCAAAAGGGGTTACAACCAGAGCGAATGGATAGCGCGGGGATTGTCGGAGGCATTGAATAAGCCGGTTGACGCCACTCACCTGACCAGGATAAAAGAAAATGCCACCCAAACAAAAAAGTCGGTTTTTGAAAGGTATCAAAATACGCAGGGAATTTTTGCGTTGAATGATGTGACAGTCTTTGAGAAAAAGCATGTACTGTTGGTAGATGACGTATTGACCACCGGATCTACGCTGGAAGCTTGTGCACTTGCATTGATGGAAAGCAACTTTGTTAAAGTCAGCGTGTTCACTTTAGCACTGGCTTGAGGAGTAATAAGCATTCAAAAAAGGAGAGAAATTAGTCAATTTGTACCATTTTTTAGTCTCTGTGTCTATAACTGTTTTACAACATCATTTTACAGCAGCTTTTTCTTGATATTTTTATTATTTTGCGCCACTTTTCGAATTTTTTTAAATATAAGTAATATGACAACACAAGAATTAAAAAAGGCTTTCGAAGCTGCTTACGGTAAACCTGCTGAAGCTGTTTATTTTGCTCCGGGTCGTGTAAACTTGATTGGTGAGCATACCGATTACAATGGGGGACCGGTTTTCCCGTGCGCATTGAGTTTTGGTACCAGACTCCTGATCGCCAAAAACGACAAAAAAGTGATGAATTTTAAATCACTTAATCTTCCTGAAGTTAAATCTTTAAAGTTTGACCAACTGACAACCCGCCTCGAAAAATCATGGGTAAATTATCCTTTGGGGGTGATGGCTCAGTTTATCAAGAGAGGAAAAACTTTCACGGATGGTTATGACATATTGATTTGGGGAGATGTGCCTAACGGTGCCGGATTATCCTCATCAGCAGCTTTAGAGGTAGTGACTGCATTTGCTTTAAATGACCAGATGAAAGCCGGATTCAGCCGGGCAGACCTTGCATTGATCGGACAGAAAGCCGAGCATGAATTTGCTTTGGTAAATTGCGGCATCATGGACCAATTTGTGTCGGCTCATGGCGCTAAAGATCATGCGGTATATCTGGATACCACAACTTTAGAATATGAATTGGTTCCGGTGAAACTGGAAGGCGTTAAAATTGTTATTTCCAACACACACTCTCCTCACAAATTAGATTCAGGTGCCTACAACCAACGTGTTGCGGAATGTAAAAAGGCCGTTGAACAACTCAACAAAGTGCGCCCGATCAAATTCCTGGCTGAACTGACTGAAGCTGATTTCAAAAAAATTGAATCTGCCATCACCGACCCTGTTGCACACAAGCGTGCCCGCCACGTTGTGGGTGAAGTACAACGCACTTCCGATGCCGTGAAAGCGTTGAAAGCAGGTAATTTAACACTCTTCGGCAAGTTGATGAATGCTTCTCATGTTTCTTTACGCGATGATTATGAAGTGACTGGTCCGGAACTCGACTGCATGGCTGAAGAAGCGTGGAAGATAGACGGAGTCATTGGTTCACGCATGACAGGCGGTGGCTTCGGTGGCTGTACTGTTTCTTTGGTAAAGGACGAGGCTATTGATACTTTCATCAAAGAAGTAGGTGCCAACTACGAAAAGAGAATCGGTATCAAACCTGATTTCTATATTGCTGAAATTGGGGATGGGGCTACGAAATTGGCGTGATTTTTTTATGTTTTTTTTAACCACAAAAGGCTTTTAAACCACAAAAGGACACAAAAGAGATAGGCACAAAAGGTCACAAAAGAGACAATCACAAAAGAACACAAAAGAGGTAATTTATGTTTGAGTGCCTTTTGTGGTAAAAAGTAAAAAACTAAAAACATGAACAAAGTTACAAGCGGTAACTTTACATATCTTAAAAGTAATTCCTTTCGTACCTTTTGTGCCCTTTTGTGGTTTAATAAACTTTTGTGTCCTTTTGTGATAAAATTAACTTTTGTGTTCTTTTGTGGTAAAAGAAGCTTTTGTACCCCTTCTGTGATTTAATAATTTAACCTAAAAACAATATGACGAAAAAATATCTGTTGGATTTGACCTATAAAATTAATGGAGCTGCCATTGAAGTTCATAAATACTTAGGTCCCGGTTTACTTGAAAGTGTTTATCATCAATGTCTTGCATTTGAGCTTGACATCAGAAATATGAAGTATGCATCCGAATTAACTGTTCCGTTCAAATACAAAGGAAATGATTTAGATGTTAGATTCAGATGCGATTTCTTAGTTAATGATGCAATTGTTGTTGAGTTGAAAGCAGTAGAATATATACTTCCGGTTCACGAAGCACAATTGCTGACTTATATGAATTTATTACAAGTACCTAAAGGTATTCTTATTAATTTCAATGTGGATAATTTGTATAAATACGGCATTAAAACTTATGTAAATAATTTGTACAAAGACTTAGAAGAATAACCCCATACTTCTTTTGTGCCCTTTTGTGATTAAAGCCTTTTGTGTCCTTTTGTGGTTAAAGGTCTTTTGTGCTCTTTTGTGATAAAAAAACTTTTGTGCCCTTTTGTGGTTCAAAAAAAAGTAAAAAATAAAAACAAAAAAATATGAAAACAATCAACAGCTACACCATCAAAAATAAAAGCGGTATGACTGCCGAGCTGACAAACTACGGTACAAAAATCACCCGCTTGTTAGTGAAAGATAAAAACGGTAAGTTCGATGATGTTGTGCAAGGCTTTGATACTTTGCAGGAAAACATCGATAAAGAGCCTTACTTTGGTGCAACCTGTGGCCGCTACGCCAACCGCATCAAAAACGGAGAATTTACCCTGGACGGAGTGAAATACACCTTGGCTAAAAACAATGGAGGCAACGCCTTGCACGGAGGTATCGTGGGCTTCAATGCTAAAATTTGGGATGTGATCAAACAGTCCGATAACAGCATCAGCATGCAGTATATCTCTCCCGATGGAGAGGAAGGTTATCCGGGGACTTTGACGACGGTGGTGACATTTACCATTACCGAAGCAAACGAGTTGAAGATTGAATATAAGGCTACAACCGACAAAGCAACGGTAATAGGTCTGACCAATCATTCGTATTTCAACCTGAAGGGAGCCGGTAACGGAACAGTACGCGATCATATCTTACAAATCAATGCCGATTTCCATACGGTGTTGGATGATACTGCTTCCCCTACCGGTGAAATCCGACCGGTGGACCATTCACCTTTCGACTTCCGAAAACCAACTGTAATTGAGAAATACATTGATGCAGAGGAGTATGTTCCGGGACGGGGTATTGATAACAATTGGACTATACGCAAAAATCAACCCGGGGAATTGGCTTTGGCCGCCACTTTATACGAACCCACAAGTGGCCGTGTTATGGAGGTGCTGACTACCCAGCCGGGGGTGCAGGTTTACACAGCCAACTGGGTGGAAAAGCAAACCGGTAAATACGGTAAGACCTATGCAGAACAGGATTCCATCTGCCTCGAGACACAAAACTTCCCCAATTCGCCGAATATAGCTCACTTTCCTAGTTCGGTTTTACGTCCGGGAGAAGTGTATGAAGAAGTATGTATCTATAAATTTTCAATAAAGTAAAAATTAAATATTCATTTTCAAACTGTACATTATGTCACTCAAAAAAAGTATTATTTGCTTATTAGGATTATTTTTAGTTTTTCCTGCTCTGATGTCGCAGACACCGGACTGGGAAAATCCTCAAATAGTTGAGATCAATCGATTGTATCCGAAGGCGTCTTTTATGAATTATACCGACCGCTCGGATGCTATTTTAAACGATTATTGTAAATCACCCTACTATTTGTCACTCAATGGTAATTGGAAATTTAACTGGGTTCCCAAGCCTGCCGACAGGCCTGTGGATTTTTACAAAGAAGACTATGATGTTTCAAAATGGGATGACTTCTTTATCCCCGGAAACTGGGAATTGAACGGATATGGAACTCCAATTTATACCAATGCTACTTATCCTTATCCGGCAAATCCTCCTTATATTCCACACGATGACAATCCGGTCGGGTCCTATGTGAAGTTGGTTGATTTAAGCGGTGGCTTTGTCAATGATCGTCGGATAATCCTACATTTTGAATCAGGTTTGGCTGCCATGTATATCTGGGTGAATGGCGAGAAAGTAGGTTACAGTCAAGGTACCAAAAACGCAGTGGAATTTGATATTACTCCCTATGTGGTTGTGGGTAAAAATCGCATCGCCATTGAAGGTTACCGCTGGAGCGACGGTTCATATTTGGAAGATCAGGATTTTTGGCGTTTGTCGGGCTTCGATCGCAGCGTGTATCTGTATTCGGTTAATAAGTTGAATGTGGATGACTTTTTTGCAAAATCTTCTTTGGATAAAAATTATAAAAACGGAGTCTTAGACCTGGACGTACAAGTTGCAAATAATTTTGATGCAGGTAAAAAAGCTTCAGTCAGTATAGAACTTGTTGACAATTCAGGGAAAACTGTTTTGAAAAAATCAAAATCTGTTCAGATAAATGCCGGCGATAAAGCCTCTGTTACCTTCAATGAAAAGATTAAAAATGTGATGCAGTGGAGTGCTGAAACACCTAACCTGTATTCATTATTGATATCGGTTATTGCTGATAATCAAGCACCCGAAACGGTAAGCGCAAGATTGGGTTTCAGGACTTCAGAAATTAAAGATGGCCTGCTGTTGATCAATGGAAAATATGTGTTGTTGAAAGGTACTAATATTCACGAACATCATCCTATCCACGGCCATGTGGTGGATAAAGAAATGATGCTGAAAGACTTTACGTTGATGAAGCAATATAACGTTAATGCAATCCGTACTTCGCACTATCCTCAGTCTCGTTTATTCTATGATTTATGCGACGAATTAGGATTTTATGTGATTGATGAAGCTAACATTGAAAGTCATGGTATGGGTTACGGAAGACAAAATCCTGCTTTCCATCCGGAATGGGATATAGCCCATCTTGAAAGGACCTATCAGTTGGTTGAACGAGATAAAAATCACCCGTCAGTGATCATTTGGTCTTTAGGCAATGAAGCCAGTAACGGTGATGTTTTTCTGAAAACTTACAACTGGATCAAGGAAAGAGATAATACCCGTCCGGTTCAGTATGAGCAAGCACATGAAACCAAAGGAACAGACATTGTGTGCCCGATGTATGCCAGCATTAACCATATTGCGAATTACGCTCAAAAAGAAGGAATTTATCGTCCGTTAATTTTATGTGAATACTCTCATGCCATGGGCAACAGCTCCGGCAATTTAAAAGAGTACTGGGAAACCATCCGCCAATATAAACCCTTACAGGGTGCTTTTGTGTGGGACTGGGTGGACCAGGGTATTGCCACGCAAGATGAAAATGGCTTGCCATACTTCGCTTACGGAGGAGATTTTAACTCCAAGATGTATCATAATGATGAGAATTTCTGCATCAACGGCTTGATCTTTCCGGATAGAAAACCTTCGCCACAAATGGCAGAGTTAAAAAAATGCTATCAGGATATCCAGTTCGAGGCCGTTGATTTGGCAAATGGTAAGTTCAAAATTACCAATGAATTTTTGTATAACAATTTAAGCGATTACAACTTTGCTTATGCTTTGGTTAAAAACGGTAAGATAGAAAAAGAGGGCACCTTTGATGTTAAATGCGCTCCGCTTTCATCTGTTGAGCTTACCATCCCCATAGCCGGGATTTCAGCAGAAGAGGGTGAAGAGTATTTTGTTAACTTCACGGTAACAAGTAAAACTGCAAAACCCTTGATCCCTGCCGGTCATGTCCTTGCAACCGAGCAATTTGCATTGGCCGGCAATCAATATTTTGCCGGTTTCTCTTCTCCTGCTTCGGGAAAAGTGACGGTTAATCAGCGCAATAGAGACATCTTAGTAAGAGTTGGTCAGATTGAAGCAAGATTCAATAATAACAATGGGTTGTATGCTTATGGCCTGGATGGCAAAAATGTTCTGTGGGGAACACCGGAACCTAACTTCTGGAGGGCACCTATTGATAATGATTTTGGAGCTAACTTGCATAACACCATGAATGTTTGGAGGGCTGCTCATAAAAATCGTCGTTTGATATCTTTTGATTTAAAAGAGTCTGATGAAGGAGCAATGCTGACGTATCAGTTCAGATTGGTTGATATAGCTGCCGACCTGACCATTACTTATCAAATTGATTCGAAGGGCGAAATCTATGTGACACAAAGCTACAAGACCGAAAACAAAGACATCACTGAAATGATGAGATATGGTATGTCCATGAGGGTAGCAGACCGATATGATAATTACACATATTATGGAAGAGGTCCCGTTGAAAACTATGTTGACCGTTGTTACGGTTCAGATATAGGTATTTATGAAAGCAAAGTGGCAGACCAATATACACCTTATGTTCGTCCGCAAGAAAATGGTAACAAAACCGATGTTCGTTACCTGACCTTAACGGACGAAAGTGGTTATGGTTTGCGTATCGAAGGTAAAGAGGCATTGGGTGCAACTGTATCACATGTTCCGGCAGAGGATCTGGATCCGGGGCTTTCAAAGAAATACAGACACCAAAACGATATTCATCATCAAAATCAAATTTTCTTGAATGTTGATATGTTCCAACGCGGTATAGGCGGTACCAATTCATGGGGAGCTTTGCCCTTGAGACAATATCGTTACGACAACAAGGATTATAGTTTCACTTATAAGATGTCTTTGGTTCAGTAGCGAATAAATTTCGGTATCTTAGAAGTGCCCAACTGCTGCGTTGCTATCGATATTCGGGCTCAGTCACATACTTCAGTATGCTCCTTCGCCCTCAATCTCAGAGCCTTGCATTTGAACACTTCTAAGACACCTTGCTATTTTTTTAGTTGAATATTTGTTTTGAGACCGCTTCTTGTTATTTAAATGAAATGATACGAAATGAATGCTTCCTATAAAAAAGCTTACCCTTTCGAGGTTTCACCACAATCCGTTGATTTTAATTTTCAAATTACCTTATCGTCTTTAACCGCCTTGTTGATGGAAACTGCAAGTAAAAATGCGGAGGAAAACGGTTTTGGAACGAGGCATTTAAGAGAGGGTAGCAATACCTGGGTGCTCCTGCGAATGGCAATCGAAATGGACAGTTTTCCTAAGCAGTTCGAACAGATTTATATTGAAACCTGGGTGGAAGATATTGGCAGGGTAAGCACTACGCGTAATTTTCACATCAAAGATAGAAATCAAAATACCCTTGGGTACGCAACTTCTATCTGGGCAATGATTGATTATAACAGTCGCAAACCACAAGATTTGCTGCAACTTGGGAATATGCAAAGGTTTGCCACCGGCGAAAAAGTACCCATTGAAAAGCCGGTAAAATTAAAAGAAATGAAAGGCAGGTTAACAGATGACTTCAAAGCCAAATACAGCCACATTGATTTTAACCGTCACGTCAACACCATGCGTTATGTAGAGTGGATAAGCAACTGTTTTACACCGGACTATTATAACCGTAAAAAGTTAAAACGTTTCGATATCAATTTTATGAGTGAAATCCTTTTCGGTGACCCTATTCAAATCTACTTGACTGAAGATGAAGATAATGACACTTACTTTTTCGAAATGTGCAGTCAGGAAAGGACAAGTTGCAGGGCGAAGTTGGTGTTTGAGGATGGATGGCACACGGATGATGCGGATTGAGCGGATTTACGCGAAATTAATGAATACCCCTCAATTATCCTGCATGTAGGATAAAATCACATATTTATTGTCCTGTATGTGGGATAAAAATAATGGATATTTATCTTGTATATAGGATAAAAAGGCTTTAATAATCACTTTTGATGAAGAACAAACAGTTGAAATTGATGACACATTAGCCATTGATGTTGTTCCATTGTGGAAGTGGTTGGTGGAGATAGCTTAGTTTATTCAAGATAACCCACACTGAATATTTGCAGTTGCTCGGACATTTCATCCTTCATGATGGTACACGCAGCATCGCCTGTGCAGTGTCCGGTATAAAAGGATGTCTGCGGATAATGCTGTTTGAGGCCTTTCGCTATTTTGCGTATTTCCTCCGGCGTTTCAAAATCATCACCATCCGGTAGGTGAAAGCCGCCAACCACATGAAGTATGGGTTTGGAAGTGTGGTTCGTAACGGTTTGCAACATATTCAATACTCCGCGGTGGGCGCAACCGGTATAAACAAGCAATTCATCTCTACCGGCAGTAACAACTATTTCATGTTGAAAATCATCAAGGATGAGTTCTTCGTCCTGCACTTTGAATAATGTACGATTTGCCCGGGGCTTTGTATGTTCATTCACATCAACATTCCCGGCAAAAATACCGTCCGGCAAAGGAGGATTATCTTCCACATATAATAATCTGTGTTGAAAATCTTCAATATTGATAAATGTTCCAATTGTTTTTTTACCCTTGCGCAAAGAGTAAAATTTACGATTTAACGCATACCTGGATAAGACGATTTTTGCTTTGTGGTTGATGGATATAAAATGTTCCAACCCTCCGGTATGATCAATATGTCCGTGTGAAATAAACAGATAGTCAACTGATGATAAATCCACCTGCATACGTGCCGCATTGCACGCAAACAAATCGGAAGCCCCGGTGTCAAAAAGCAAGCGGTAACCGTCTTTTTCAAGATACACAGACAAGCCATGCTCGGATCCGTACAGAGGATTTGATGTCCTGTTGTCAGATAAGACGATGAGTTTCATGATTCATCAGTGTGAATAGGTTTTAAGTTATTGGTGTTTGTTTCTCCACAGCCACATCTGCCGTGGTGGTGGCGACCTTTTACCAATTGATGACATTTACCGCATCTGTGCCACTCATCATCAAACTGCACTTTCCCTCCTTCTATCAATATCATTTTGCCTTCCACAAAAGCCTTGGCGATTGTTTTTCGGGCTTGATCGTAGATGCGGGTCAGCGTAGGACGTGAAACATTCATCTTTTCAGCAGCTTGTTCCTGCAACAGTCCTTCGTAATCTAACAAACGAACAGCTTCGTATTCATCCATCTGTAAAACGACACTTTCCAATTTAGTACGTGGAATGCCAAAAGGTTTATAGCCCTGCATCTTGGGTGGGGCAAATACTTTTCTATGTTGTTTGGGACGGGGCATTTTGGTTTATTGTTCTTTTTAAAGAAGTTAGAGAAGTTAGTAGCTGGTAGTTAGTAGTTAGTAGTTAGGAAGTTAGGAAGTTAACGCGTTCCGTGTTCCGGGGTCCGAGGTCGTGGTTTGCTCATTATTTCTCGTTTTTCACTTTTCGTCTTGAGTTCTTCATTTTTAGTTTTTCGTTCTTTTTTCTTTGCTCTCAGTTCAACAATTCAACAGTTCAACAATTCAACAAAATACTAAACACTACACATTAAGCATTAAACAAATTTGTCTTTGCTCCTTGCTCTCAATTCAACAATTCAACAGTTCAACGATTAATCATTAGGAACGATTGCGTTGGCGGCGACGATCGCAGCGGCGTTGATGCTTGCGGTGATTTTCTCCATCGTGATTGCAGTAGTTTGCGGTCAGCTCAAGCTTGTTAGCCAAAAAATCTCGAACCAAAGTTTCAGGGGTTTCTACGGGTGCACCAACGAATACATTAATATTGTTTTCTTGAAACATTTGAATGGCTTTTTGTCCCATTCCTCCGGCGATCACATCCGTTACTCCCAGAGATGCAATCCAACGGGGATACGAACCGGGCCTATGCTCCGGAGGAGTTAATTCTTTAATTTCGGTTATTTCGTTATCCGCAACTGTTACAATTGCGAAAGCTTTGCAATGCCCAAAATGAGCACATAAAATTCCATCTTCCACAGGAAGTGCAATACGTTTTTCCATATACATAAAGTTTTAATTATTGATCTTAAAAGTTTCCAAATCGGTTGCGGTAAGTTCTCCAGTTATCGGCCTTCCTCCCACCAAAGCTTTCAGCTTTACCCGGGCATCGCATTTAAACATGCATTTCCATGTTTTTGAATTTAGAAGTTTATAATTAAACCCATTAAATTCTCAGCAAAAATACAAAAAGTATTGAACATATGTTCATAATAAAGAATATTTAACACTGAAGGAATGCCTTAATTTAGGTCGTAGGTTCCGTGTTCTGGGGTCTGTGGGATAAAAGTTACCCAGAGGGCTGGCTCGAAGCCAGTCTCTGGGTCTTTCTATATCCCAACATTGAATTATTTTTTAATAAATCTATGTACCGTAGGAGCACTGTCGTTTCCAATTATTCTTACAAAGTAAGAACCTGAATTGAACGCTCCGACGTTGATAGTAGTTGTTACATTATCGGCTTTTATCGTACCGATTAATGTCCCGCTGACATTGTACAGTTCAATAGTAACCTCGTCGCTATTACCGCGCTCTATTATCAAGCTGCTTTCAACCGGGTTGGGATACAGTCGTACTGAGCCTGCTGCCAATTCATCCATTCCGGTTATGGTCAGACTTAGAGGAACTGTTTGAGCGGCATCGTTAACAACCAACGAACCTGCAAGGTCAGCATATCCTGATTTTGATACTGTGTAGTCATAGTTGCCATTGACTAAATCAATTGTAGCTACGCCCGAAGCATTGGTGGTCAATGTCTCCTCGTCAATTGCAATGCTTGCATTTGCAATCGGGTTGTCTTCCGTATCAACAACGGTGAACGTCACGGTATATGTTTGATGAACGGTAATAGAAGTAGTAACGATTTCAGATACTTCCGAACCGTAAACCGATTGAACACCTACACTATGAGTACCGGCAGGTAGGTCGGTAATGGTGTACCCGGTTTCTGTTACGCCCGAAGCCACTTTCTCGTCGCCAAGATATATATTAAATCCTGTGAGTGTGGCGGGGTCACCAACCTGATGACCTCCAATATAGATATCGTCTACAAGAAATGCCCATACATCATCCGACACACAGTTGATAGCCAGGTAAATTTGTTGTTCCTCATAGGCACCCAACTCATACCTGTACTGTGTCCATGCGGCAGGAGCTTTAACACTGTCCGACCCCGTCAGGAACGTAAAGCTGCTAAGATCCGTGTCGGTAGTAGAAATACCCACTCTAAAACTTTCTAAATAACTACCGTGCACCGATCTTGCCCAGAAAGAGAATTTCATACCGGGAACAACCCTTACCCCGGGTGTAATTAACCAATCATTATTGGGACCGGTACCACCTTGAGATGGAGGTAATGCGGCAAAGCAGGCTAAATACTTGCTTCCGCTGCGCGGGAACCAATTTGCCATACTTACATCTGTTGCGGGCGGGGTGGTTTCCGATGGATTAAACACCATAAACGAGCCTGTATACATTTCGTTCGGCAAGTCGAATTCACCGTTGTCGTATGTTGCTGAACCATCAACATCGACCAAAGTATAATCGCCAATGTTTTCGATTATGAAATCTTCGTAACTTTCCATGTCGTCTGTAAAGCTGGGATTCCACGACAGTTTTGCCCGGTTATTGTTGACCTTGGCCGTAAGAGCAAACGGCGCACAAATTTGCACTTGCATTGTTACACTTACCCCGGCATCCGCTCCGCTAATAACTGCACTTCCGGTTACATCAATATAACCATACTTAGAGACGGTGTAAGGATAGGTTTCATTTTCGAGAGCAATGATTGCCACACCCGAAGCATTGGTAATCAATGTTTCTTCATTAATCGCAACCACAACACCTCCAATCGCATTGCTTTCAGCGTCTGCAATAGTAAATGTCAGAATATACGATGATTCAGGTGCGAAGTTAGCTGTCAAAGAAAGGTCTTCACCCGGCATAGTATACACAAAACTTGCGTTTGTGCTAACTACAAGTCCGTCTTTGGTCCAACTGACGAATTTGTAATTTGCAGCAGGAGTAGCTTCTACCGTAACATCAGCGCCCAAGCGATAGTAGCCTTCCACAACACTGTTTACACCGCCACCTTCTGCCGGATTCGCAGCCAATGTCAAACTAAACTCTTCGTAAATGAGTGTTTTATTAATTGAGAGATCTGCTCCGCTGACATCTGCACTTTCGGTTAGGTCAACAAAACCTTCCTTAGAAATTGTGTACAAATAGCTGCCGTCTACAAGTGCAATGGTAGCTGTACCCGATGCATCGGTAGTTAATGTATCTGCGTTAATCACAATGCTTGCGCCCTCTACGGGATTGGCGGCATCTTCCTCAACAACTGTAAAAGTTACAGTATATTTTGGCAAAGCCTCGAAGTTAGCGGTAAATGTTAGGTCGCTGCTTCCAACAATGTAATTGTATGTTTCCGCTGTAGACACAACTTCGTTGGCTGCATTTGTCCAATTTACAAATTTATACTCAGCATTGGGAGTTGCTGTTAAACTGGCCGTTGTTCCTTCGATATAACTTCCTCCGCCTTCAACGCTGCCACCTTCGCTTGGATTGGCTACCAATGTAACTATGGTTACAGCCACCTGGTCAACAACAAACTCATCGACATATATATTGGAGCCCCAATCGCTTGTGGCAAGGAGAATAACGTGAGAGGGGTTCTCAACGAAGGCGGCGGGTATGACAAAGGCATAATCGTACCAACCTTCTGCACTAACAATAGGTTCGTAGTCTGTATATCTGTAAATAGTACCTAATTTGGTTGCGCCTGTTGTGTCGGGTAATGTATTGACAAAAACTTCGACTTTATCGTATTTGGAAGAATACGGATTAGAATTGTCGCGATACATCTTAAATCCAACACTATAGCTCCCACTGCCCATATCTAAACGACGGGAAACAAGCGTGCCCTGAGTGCCTGAGACATAATTCCAGCAATCATATTTTAACATGCCCGTACCAAAGGGGCTGCATGTCGGATCACCTCCGCCGGTGACTCTTTCCCATCGATATTCTCCTAAGTTTAACCATCCGAACGGTGGGAACTCTTCACTGTCGAACGATTCTTTGTATGGAAATTCTGTGATTGTAGAATCAAACGCACTTCCACTGACGATGATTTCGTGGATGTTTCCAAGATTATCGTTCACTTTTACGGTGGCTGTTTTTTCTCCAACAGTGGTAGGTGTAAAGGTGACAACAAAGCCTGCGATATCTTCGAAGCCAAGATTTACTGTGTCTTCCAAAGTTGTTAGAGTAAATTGGTCGGCATCGGCTCCTGTAATGGTAATATCCGAAGGATTGATTGTAAGTGTTCCACCACCTACATTTTGTATGATGAAAGCTTGCGGAGCAGACGATGTGGCAAATTGTGTTGCAGCAAAGACAAAAGTATCGGGAGTAATTTCCAAAGTGGGTGGAGCAACAAGCATCTGTACGCCAACGGGCGTATCTCCATCTATGGTAAACGATACATTGTTTTTAGGAAAATAGCCAAGGGCAGTAACGGAATAGGTATAGTTACCATTAACGGTTGAGGCTAAAAGCTGGCGGGCAATTCGGTGCACTTCACTGTCAAATTACGATGAAGTTTAGTAGTTGCTCTGCCCTTCAAATTAGCACTTTCCGCCCGCTTGATTTTAGCCTTTGTTAGCGGTTTGTGGCTCTTCTTCCAATATTGTCAGGTTAAATGATATCTTTGTTTGTTTTAATAACGGTACAATTCTTCTCTCTGCAAGGTCAATATATTCTTTGCTTATGTCATATCCTACAAACTTTCTGTCCGTTTTCAAAGCAGAAACAGCAGTTGTTCCACTACCCATAAATGGGTCTAAGATAATATCGCCTTTAAAAGAATAAAGTTGAATTAATCTATTTGGTAATTCTTCGGGAAATGGTGCAGGATGTCCAATTCTTCTTGCACTTTCTGCATTCATTGTCCAAATTGACTTTGTCCATTCCATAAACTGCTCTTTTGAAATGGTGTTTTCTTTTTTTCCTTTTTCTCTTTTATAATCGCCTTTAGAAAAGACCAAAATGTATTCGTGTATGTCTCTCAATGTTGGATTAGCTGCACTTTGCCAACTACCCCAAGCTGTTGATGGACTTGCGCTTGCTGCTTTATTCCAAATGATTTCGCCACGCATATTAAAACCAATATCTATCATCATTTTAGAAATGTAGTCTGATAGTGGTATGTATGGTTTTCTTCCAAGATTTGCTACATTTATACAAGCACGACCACCATTAACAAGAACTCTGTAAGTTTCTTTAAATGAATTTTCAAGAAGTTTTAAATATTCTTTTAAAGATAAATCTTCGTCATATTCTTTTGAAACATTGTAGGGTGGAGAAGTTATCATCAAATGCACTGAATTGTCAGGCAATTCTTTCATATTCTCGGCAGAACCAAGAATAAATTTATTCTCAAATTTATCGGGGAAATCATTTTCGTTTTTATCAAGTTCCTTTTTGTCCCCCAGCTCCGTATATAATTTAGAGTTATAAAATTTTGAACTATCGTGATTAATTCTTCCGTTTGTTCCGAAAGCACTTGTTTCTGTACCGTTTTGTCTTTTCATTTTAGCTTCGGATTAAGTTTAAAAATTTTTCTGCTTTTGCAATGTCAGTTGCTTCTTGGCTTGCAATTCGAATTATTTCTCCCAATTTCAATTTTGAAATCATTGAGGAAAAATAATTCATATCATTAGTTACAAGTTCTTTGCAATTATTAAGTAGTTGCTCTTCGTTAAGTATAGTTTGAAAACCCAATTGGGGAGTGTTTTTAACATAGTCGGAATTGGTGGGGTTTGGATTTAATGACCAAAAGCCTTGTATAACGCCCGAAGTTTTTAGAAAGTCCACCTTTTTAATGTAGCTGTCAGTTATTGGGCTGTTACCCAAAATAACAACTGGTATTTTTGTTGAAGCAATTCCAGAAACACGAATGTTTATAGATTTCCCAATTGCTTTTAACATTGAATCCGAACGCAGTAAAGCAGGATTTCCTTTATGTTGCTTGTAATCTCCAATTAATTCAACTTTATTTGGTTGTGTAAACTTGTAGTTCGACACAACACTCATTTTAATTTCAAAAAGCAGTTTAATATTCTCTGGTCTTTGGTTTGTTTGATTAGTAGTACAAAAAGCAAGGTCTGCGCTTGATTGCCTTGAAAGTCCTAGCTCGTCACAAACTACACTATTTACCGCATACAATCCTAAATCCTTTGCAATTGGTTCAAAAAGAGTTTTACTCCATTTTTCAGTAAATTGTCCTATTAGAGAGTTTCTGCTTTGCAAAGTTTGACCTTCTGCATCCGAACCTTTTGGGACATAAGCAAAGTATCCACCTTGCAGGTTATAAAATAATTGTTCAGGAGAAGCAAAGTTTTTTAATGCTTCCGTAAAGAATTGAATTTCAGTATCGTTATTCCAAAGTGTCATAATATTTTCATTTTTACAAAGATAGTCATTTTATTCGGTTCATTCCTCTGATTTGGGTCTTTCTTGCCATAACCGCTAACAGCGTATATCACAGCTTTCCCTAAAGAATTGGTTACAACTGTTTCAATAAGGGTTTCTCCCTGTTTAACCGTTACTGTAGCCCCTTCAATGGGATTGTTTTCCGTATCGGAAACAGTGAATGTTACGGTGGATAATTTTTCGAAATTAGCCGTAAAAGTCACATTGCTGCTTCCAACAAGGTAGTTGTATATCTCATTTGTGGACACAACTTCGTTGGAGGCATTTGTCCAGTTCTTGAATTTATAACCGGTATTGGCAGTGGCTGTTAAATTAACTTCAGTTCCTTCAATATGGGCTCCTCCACCTGTAACGGTACCACCTTCGACCGGATTGGCTGCCAATGTAACTATGGTTACAGCCACCTGGTCAACAACAAACTCATCGACATATATATTGGAGCCCCAATCGCTTGTAGCAAGGAGAATAATGTGAGAGGGGTTCTCAACGAAGGCGGCGGGTATGACAAAGGCATAATCGTACCAACCTTCTGCACTAACAATAGGTTCGTAGTCTGTATATCTGTGAATAGTACCTAATTTGGTTGCGCCTGTTGTGTCGGGTAATGTATTGACAAAAACTTCAACTTTATCGTATTTGGAAGAATACGGATTAGAATTGTCGCGATACATCTTAAATCCAACACCATAGCTCCCACTGCCCATATCTAAACAACGAGAAACAAGTGTGCCCTGTCTGCCTGAGGTGTAATCCCAACAATTATATTTTAACATGCCCGCACCAAAGGGATTGCACGTCGGATTACCGCCGCCGGTGACTCTTTCCCATCGATATTCTCCTAAGTTTGACCATCCGGACGGTGGGAACTCTTCACTGTCGAACGATTCTTTGTATGGAAATTCTGTAACTGCTGCTGCAGTCATGATAAAATCATCTATATACAGCCTTTCCTGATTGGTCGAAATTGCTTGAATGGCAAAATAGACCGTCTGACCGTTGTATGCACTTAAATCGTATGTAAAAGTTTCAGGTG
>Ga0255341_1000123_pt1 | contig 140462 bp, 122 predicted proteins | sample wastewater_treat_8_FD_192418 | JGI IMG/M metagenome (GOLD analysis project Ga0255341, IMG submission 192418) | Wastewater microbial communities from Lulu Island WWTP, Vancouver, Canada - plant12 | ecosystem: Engineered > WWTP > Wastewater > Unclassified | place: Canada: Vancouver, British... | reverse complement strand
AAATATTACCTGATGTTAATTATTGGAGTGTGGTTGATTCTTCGGAAGTAAAAACAGCCAAACCCGAAGAAGCGATCTTCCAAAAAGCCACCCAAATGGCCGGTGTAGAACCGAACGAAATACTACTGATTGATGACGAGCGACCCAATATAATTGCGGCACAACGTATGGGCTGGCGGGTAATGTGGTTTGACGACTATAATCAAGAATCTAACGAAGCCAAGATTAAGCAGCTGTTAGAGTTTTAGCCGACTATTTTTGACTATTGGTTGGTGGCCGATTGAAAGTTTTTAATTTCTTGTTCTAACTTGGCTAACAGTGCCTGTTCTTCGGCAAGCTGGCTCTTGGTCTGTTTAACAATCTCACGCGGGGCTTTCGATATATAGTCTTTGTTGGCTAATCTGTTTTGTAATTTTTCGATGACGGCCTCTTTTTCGACTTTACTAAACTTCAGCTTGGTAACGTATTTTTGGGCTGTTACCAAATCAATATCCAGCCAGCAATTGGCGCCGGTTCTGGTTAAGCGCATTCCCCTGCCATCCTCAACTTCGGCACAATTACTTAAATGGGCCAGTTTAATCAGCAGATCGCTATTGGTACTTAGGAAGGGCTCGTCCTTAAAGTATAAAGCCGGTCTTTTGACATCAAGAGCGGTGGCGATATACCGAACCTCGCTAACGATAGTTTTGATTTGCTCAAATTGCTTGACGGCACTCTTGTTGTGATGAGGAATCTTCGGCCATTTTTGATTGATAAGCAAATGGTTGTCGTTAGGGTGCAGGGTCTGCCAAATAGTTTCGGTAACAAAGGGTGCAAACGGGTGAGAGTACTTTAATATCGATTTCAGCGCAAAAACCAACAATTCCACATTAGGTTTAACTTTACTGGCTTCGATATACCAGTCGGCAACTTCGTTCCAGACGAAGTGATACAACTTATCATAAGCTTCGGCAAAACGGTAATTGTCAAAATCTTTGGTTAGCTTTGTGGCAAAGACTTGCATTTTACCCAGTAGCCAATCGTCAGCCATAGATTGGCTTTTGGGCGGTTTGATTGGTGTTAAATCGTCGCCGCCAACGCCTTCGATATACCTGGCAATGTTCCATAGCTTATTGCAAAAATTGCGAGCTGCTTCTACTTTTGTTTGACTGTAGCCACGGTTAACGGCAGGAGTCCGCCCGGCGATAATCCCCATCCTAAAAGCATCGGAACCATAGTGACTTAAAACCTCCGAAAGATTAACCACATTACCAACCGATTTACTCATCTTAGAACCGTCTTCGGCCATTACGTAGCCATGAATATAAACAGCTTTAAAAGGTATCTTACCGGTAACATAAAGCCCCAACATAAGCATTCTTGAAACCCATGGGTAAAGTATTTCCCCTCCGGTCTCCATGACACTTAAGGGATAGTATTTTTTAAAGTTGGCATCTGGATAATCCAGGGTGGAATAAGGCCACGAACTACTGCTGAACCAGGTGTCAAACACGTCCGGGTCCCGACGATAAGTTTTACCACCTAAATCGAGCATTTCCTCCCCTACCCTGGTATCAAAAATCCAATCGTCAGGGTCGTCAATGTTCTGAAAAGCCGGGATCGGTATACCCCAAGCGATTTGTCGGCTGATATTCCAGTCTTTTAAGCCCTTTAGATAATTTATCAACTGTTCTTTTTTGGCAGACGGATAAAAAATGATTTTGTTTTCTTTAAGCGCTTTTATAGCCGGTTGCGCCAAAGGTTGCATGTCGATAAACCACTGTTCTCTTAATAGAGGCTCAATTGCCGTACCGCATTTATAACAATGACCGACGTTGTGTTTGTGCTTTTCTTCTTTGACGAGTAAGTTTAGTGCTTTAAGATCTAAAACTATTTTTTGTCTAGCTTCTTGAGTGGTTAGGTCTCTATAAGCTTCGGGTGCTTCGTGGGTGATTTTACCGGTATAGCTGATTACTGTAATTTTTGGCAAATCATGTCTCTCTCCGACTTCAAAATCGTTGAAGTCGTGAGCTGGAGTAATTTTTACCACCCCTGTGCCAAAGCGCATATCTACCATATCGTCGGCGATAACCGGTATTTCACGTTTGGTCAGAGGCAGTTTGACCGTTTTGCCCACGAATTTAGAATATCGGTTGTCATTGGGGTTAACCGCCAGAGCTGTGTCGCCAAGCATAGTCTCCGGTCGGGTGGTTGCGATAGTTAATTGGCCGCTACCGTCGGTGAGTGGGTAGTTAATATACCAAAGCGTTCCCTCTTCTTCGCGGTACTCAACCTCAACATCGGCGAAACCGGTTTCGTGGAAAGTGCAAAAATTTACTAATCTTTCACCTCTGTAAATCAGTTTGTCGTCCCAAAGGCGTTTAAATGTCTGGTATGAGCGGTTAACAATTTTATCGTCTAGCGTAAAGGTAAAGGAGTCCCAATCGACACTGGCCCCAAGATCGCGAAATTGTTTTTCGAAGGCCGCACGATTAGTGGCTACAAAATCCCAGACCTGGGAGTATAGCTCTTCGCGGCTAAAATCGAAACGAGTCTTGCCTTCTCTTTCAAGCTTTTTTTCGTAAACTACCCAAGTTTCAAAACCGGCGTGATCGGCTCCGGGTACGAACAGAGTACTTTTACCTTGCATGCGGTTATATCGGGCCATGATATCTTCTAGGGCCATGGTTAGCCCAAAGCCGATATGCAGGGGAGCATTGGCGTTGGGGGGTGGCACTACTAAGCTGAAGTAATCACTTGCCGTCTTTTTAGAAGGCTTAAAGGCTCCGCTTTGTTCCCACAGGGAATAAATATCATTTTCGTATATAGCTGGCTCGTATGATTTAGATAGTTTCATCAAAAACTTGACCTTTTCGCTAATTTATTTTCATGTGAAAGAAGTTATTTTACTATTTTTCAAATATATGTAGTTTAATACATTTTAACTTCTAAAACCTAACTCATCAACCATTATAAGTAAGTAACTCCAATAGTTGATACTTTATTTTGTTTAGATTGCAATAATTACCCTGTTAAATCACATTTTTAAACTAGGGTTAACTGCTAATGAGTACGGATCGTCGGGTCGTTGGCCGGCCATAGCCTTAAAACAGCCTAAAGAAGCAATCATGGCGCCGTTGTCCGTACACAAGTTTGCGGGTGCGTAAGTTATGGCGACCGGTAAAGCTAATGACAATTGACTGCGAAGCTCCTGATTAGCCGCCACACCGCCGGCTATTAATACGGTTTTAGGTTTAATCATGCGGTAGGCTTTTACGGTTTTTTCTACTACAGTTTCAATGGCAACACGCTGAAAGCTAGCCGCAATATCGTATCTTTGTTGATTGTTTAACAGTGGCGGGATTTCAAAACTTGGCATTCTATAATCGCCGCCGGCTTGCTCTTGCGCCAAGCGTAAAACGGCCGTTTTTAAGCCCGAAAAAGAAAAATTATAGGGCCCCTCTACTTTGGCTTTTGGTAGATCGTATTTGAGGGGATTGCCTTTTTTGGCTGCCTGGGCGATGCTCGGTCCGCCGGGGTAGGGTAGGCCAATGATTTTTGCAGCCTTATCAAAGGCTTCACCAATAGCATCATCAACCGATTGACCAAGCAGGCGATAGTCGAAATGGTTATTAAATACTACCAATTGAGTATGCCCACCGCTGACAATCAGGGACAAAATAGGGAATTGAGGACGGGGAGGGTGTGATGAAGCGCCTGGATTTATTTCTTTAGCGTTATCAGACGTTGTTAAAAAATTAGAATAAACGTGGGCTTCCACGTGATTGATCCCGTAAAGCGGTTTGTTTTTGGCAATGGCTAAGGTTCTGGCGGTCATAACCCCGATTAATAAACTGCCCAGTAGCCCCGGACCTTTGGTAACCGCAATGGCATCGATTAAATCCCAGGGGTTTTGGGTTACGTTTAAAGCACGCTGATGCTGATCGAGAGAGACTTGAGCAGCGGCTTCGTCCAGCGCCCGACTAACTACGGCGTTAATCGATTCAATATGGCTACGGGCGGCTATCTCTGGTACAACTCCGCCGTACTGCACATGTAAATCAACAGAGCTGGCGACTTGACTGGACAATAGTATAGTGCCGTCTTTTGCAACGGCGGCAGCAGTTTCATCACAACTGGTCTCGATACCCAAAACTATCACAACAGATACAGCTTATCACAAAGGCAGGTGAATGATTTGCCACTTGAGGGTTGTCGTTAAAAAATAAACTATTATTATCGTCTATAATTAAAAGTATGAGTAGCGTTAAAAAATTAGCCAGAAAGGTTATCCCCAAAACAGCCATTAGGCAGGTAGAAAAAACATATCGAAAACAGAAAGCCTTGTTAGCTAACGCCATTTACAGGTTCCCCGCTAAAAAAATGAAAGTTATCGCCGTTACCGGTACCAATGGAAAAACAACGACTTGTGCCTATATCAACGAAATCCTAAAAGAAAGTGGTTTAAAAACTGCTCTGTACACCACCGCTTTTATCGAAGTTAACGGTCGGCTAGAGGCTAATAAAACCCACATGACCTTGGCTAGCGCCTGGGCGGTACAGAAGTTTTTTGCTAAAGCCAATGCAGCAAAAGTAGATTGGGTTATTTTAGAAGTGACCAGCCATGCCCTTGATCAGTATCGTACTTTGGGGGTGCCGGTGGAGTTGGCCCTGGTGACCAATTTAAGTCAAGATCATCTGGATTATCATGGCACAATGGAATCTTACGCCTCCGCCAAAGCCCGCTTATTAACAGAGTACAACCCACAAAAAGTAATATTGAATGCCGATGATGATTGGTATGACTTTTTCGCGACTAAAGTTAAAAAAGGCAAGGTTGACGTTGGCAAGCTGAATGCCAACTATCAGATAAAGGGAATCAAGCTTACCCCGAATGGCACTTCGTTCAGGCTGGTAAGTAGTAAAATCGCCGTTAACTTAAAGACCAAATTGCTAGGTGAATTTAATGTATATAACGCCTCTATGGCAGCTGCTTTGGCAGCCGAAATAGGAATAGAGTCGGAATCTATTGTAGCCGGGATAGAAAAGGTGCCGGTCGTGCCGGGCCGCATGGAAGTAGTTAACGGCCGTCAACCATTCACGGTTTTAGTCGATTTTGCAGTTACACCGGATGCTCTTAAAGTCGTTTTAACTTCGCTGCAAGAAGTTGCTAAAGGCAAGGTAAGCATTGTCTTTGGAGCTACTGGCGACAGAGATAAAGCCAAGCGGCCAATAATGGGTGAAGTGGTGGCAAAATACGCCGACAATATCTACTTGACTGACGATGAAACCTACACCGAAGACGGCGACTTGATACGTCAAGCAGTAAAAGAAGGGATTGTAAAGGCCAAGGGAGCCGACAAATGTAAAGAAATAGCCAATAGGAAAGAAGCCATAAAACAGGCCTTTTTAGACGCTAAAACAGGGGATGTCGTTGTTTTGGCAGGCATTGGCCACGAAGATTATCGCAACATGGGTGGAAAAAAGGTACCTTGGGATGAACGGGTAGTTGCTAAAGAGGTGCTCAAAGAGGTCGGTTATTAAAATTTGATTTTAGTAGTAAGCAAATAAAAAAGGCCCAAGGTGGGGCCGCCGACGAGGAATGTCGGAGGCCCTCACCAAGGGCGTAGCAGATATGGGCCTTCTTTGCAGGCCCCTTTCACGATTGTGGCCCTGATTGGGCCAGTTTGTGGCGCATAACAAGCGCCTTTTCAGAGAAGCACGGGGGCGTTGCACCAAATTACAAAGGTATGCTAGACACTGCGCTGTGCCGCGTCCCAGCAATTGCTCTGGGCGATTCACCTAAGTAATTTGGCTCGAAACGCTTTTTCTTTTTCTCTGCTCGCTTAGAGTATAATCCTTCTGGCACATCGCCAGAATGGCTAAGCTCTAAGGCTTTAATACCCAGGCGTCTGCCTAGTGGCAGAAAGTTCCCTCATTTCTAAAAAGAGGGACGATAGCAATTGGATACCAAGCAAAGAGAGAGTCCAAGACCCGTCAGAGATAGCTATTTTTCAAATATTGTTTGATGTTTAAACCGTCTCGCGCCTCATCGTCAATCAGCAATCCGATTGAATACGTATCGTTATACCTTAGAATGGCAAATAATTCAAGTTAAATTTTTTAGAAATCTAATTAGGATCGGGTTATATTGACTGCTAAGAAAAAAGGCCGGACTGGGCTTTGAGAGTCGTAAACGTTTGCTTACAACAGCCTCTGCAAATTAGCCACAGTCTGGCCTAAAGATACCCAAAGTGGGCCGGAGCGCGGTAGAACGCAGCTACAACGGCCCGCTTTGGGTATACGGGCGTGGGGGCCCCGCGATAGATCGAGTGCGATATAAGCTAAGCTTAGATCTTGCCCAGCGCCACTGAAGGCAGCTAGTAAGCAAGTGTCTAACCAAATGCTTTACGCATTCGATACTACCGGGGGCCACCCACATTTTACAGGCTAGTCTTCCTGGACTTGCCTCCTTGCGTCAGGGTCCATGAGCTTCGACGCAATTAAGAGGTTGAGGTAGAAAAGAATGTCGCCGTGAAGACGATAGAAAAATACTACCCTCTTCTTGTTCGGTTTGACGACAAATCCGCCAGAACTCACTGAAAGCGAGCGTCCGTCGATGTCGAGCGCCTTGACGCGATTGATGAGCTCATTCAGCCCATCAACCCCTAGTACGTACCTCAGTTTGGCATTGAGATCCACGCTGACGAACCAGTCGTGGTATGTGACAGATTTGTCGACTTGCTCGAAGAGCCCCTGGTGCTCATGGTATACCCGGAGTGCTTCGAGGCGGCGCTCTACCAACTGCGCCACCATGCCTGCATCGGCGTCGGGCTCAAGGAATACACGGAGCCTGTTCCCCCACCGATCCAGATGAACTCTCCTCACGCCCGCCACCTTGGAAAGACCCCATAGTCCATCCATGATGGTTTCGTATATCTTGTTCTCTGGTAAACCAGAGAAGTTGAACACTAAAACTCTTTGCTTGGTCTGTGTTTGACGCAACGTGCCCTCCAATCGTAGAGTGGCCCAAAAATTTGGGCAGGTACCACCAAGAGCCAACGCTCAAGGTTCGGATATTTTAACATCAAAAATGATTATTGACAAATGAAAGTAATATTAGTGTAATTATACCAGTGACAAATTGGCGGATTGAAAACAATTGGGGCCAACAAGAAGAGTTTGACAGGTTTAACCAAGAAATTGCCGAAACAACAGGTGAGTTAAATAAGGCCAAAGAAAAATTCGAAGCTACATTGGCTTTATCTTTACCGTTAGACAGTAACGAGCTAAAAGAGGTCGGCGAAACCATCAGGCACAAGATAATTATTGCGGCAAAAAGCACTTTAAGAAGCGCTTGCAATAACAATTATTTGCAGTATCTAGAAATCAATCGCCTTTCCGAAGAAAAATCAGGCGCTATACAAAAAAGAAACAAAGAAAAGACATTTACCTTCTATGACTATTTGCACTACTGGGAACCAAAAGAAACGGCGGTCCGCAAGGGAGAATACCCGGTAGAAGCCGTAGGGTTTAGGTTGGTTGAGGGCATTACCGACGACGGGGAGCCTTACGGAGACGAGATACATGTAAGGTTTGTATTGCCCAGGCACTTCTTACTGTCAGCCAACATTGGTGATATCGAAACAGAAAATTGGTTTGGCTCTATTGACGAAGTGTTCATAGAATACGACCATAGCCCTCTAAAAAATAAGTTACCGGAGGTTTTTTCTGTTAGATCAGACAGCTTTATAAACCACAACAAGAGTTTAGAAAACCTAAAAAAACAGATTAAAGAAGTAGAAAGTCCGAAAGATATTCTTGGTGAGGATTCCGAAAAATCATCATTGCTCATTAACGCCATCGACATATACCAAAAATTCGGAACTATGAAGCTCTTTTACTTTTTAAAAAGGCAAATCGAAATTTAATGGGATAGAATACTAAACATGGTCATAGATGATATTTTTAAGGCTTACGATGTTCGAGGTAAAGTTGGTACAGAGCTAACCAACGATATAGTTGAAAAAATTGCCAAGGCTGTAGCCGACTGGTTGCCAAAAGAAGGGCCGGTAGCCGTTGGTAGAGATATGCGATCGGACAGCGACGAATTAGCCAAGGCGGCGATTAAAGGGCTGGTATCACAAGGTAGGGATGTTTGGGATATCGGTATGGTAACCAGCGATATGATTTATTTCGCGGTAGGTAAATATAAACTAGCCGGTGGTCTTATGATTACGGCCAGTCATAATCCGGGTGAGTATAACGGCATAAAATTTTGCCGTGAAGAGGCCAAACCGATTGGCTTAGATACCGGTTTAAGTGATATTAGAGAAAAAGTGAAAACCAATAAATTTAAAAACAAGACGAACAAAGGTCGGGTAATAAGCCGTGATGTGACCGAAGATTGGATAACTCACGTGCTGTCTTTTGTCGATATGGGCGACTTAAAACCGCTAAAAATAGCCGTCGATGCCGGTAACGGCATGGTAGGCAAGATATTCCCGGAGTTGGAACCTTATGCTCCGTTCGATGTTATAGAAATGTATTTTGAATTGGATGGTGGTTTTCCCAATCATCCGGCTAACCCGATTGAATCAAAAAATCTGCAAGATTTAATAAACGTGGTTAAGCAACAAAAATGTGATGCAGGCTTGGCTTTTGACGGAGACGGCGATAGGGCGGTTTTAATAGATGAAAAAGGCGTGCCTATCAGCGGTACGGTCATGACATCAATTTTAGCGGAGTATTTCTTGGGCAAAGCCCCTTGTTCTACCGTTTTGTATAACGCTATTGTCGGGCGAGTGGCCAAAGAAACCATCGAAAAACACGGCGGTAAGGCAATCCGTACCAAAGTAGGGCATAGCATTATTAAAAACGAGATGCGGCTTCACAACGCCTTGTTTGCCGGTGAACACAGCCACCACTATTATTTTAGGAATAACTTTATGGCTGACAGTGGTCTGATTGCATCAATGGTTGCTTTGGCGCTACTTTGTAAAAGTGGAATCAAATTGAGTAGGCTGGCCGACAAGTTTCGTAAATACTACTCGGTAGAAGAGACCAATTTTGAAATTGACGACAAAGACGCAGCAATGAACAAAATTGCCAAATCGTTTAGTGATGCAAAGATAGATTGGCTGGATGGCTTAACTTTAACTTTTAACGATGGCTGGGTAAACGTCAGACCAAGCAATACTGAACCACTGCTACGCCTCAATGCCGAAGCCGATACACCGACTATTTTGAACAACTATGTAAAAAAAGTAACCAAGATTATTAATAATTAAATTAAATCTCGTCGGGGTCAAACACTTCTATAAAAGCCTGCTTATTACGACTACGGGGAACGATAAGGGTAGCGTTATTTTGTTCTATGCGCTTGTCTACAAAGCATAAGCCGAAAGATCTTTGTTCAACTTCGGTATGAATGACTTTATCGGTTACTTCGCCAACGCGTTGACGGACGATGTTGGGTTTGGTCATCGGCAGATATTTAATCACATGCTCTGCCAATTCGCGTTCATTATCATTGAAGATTGCACTGGATTTTATTGAGTCCGAACGATTGAAAACGCCCTTAGTTGCCAGTTCCCCCATTTCCATACGAATGGCACACAGTCTTACATAATCTTCAGAAGATTCGTAAGATTTTTCTACCTCTTTAATTAACTCGTGGTTATCACCTAGTACGGCATATATCTCTGACATGAGAGATATACTATACCATTAAAATGTTAATTAGTAAATATTAAAATTCTTTAATAGCGGTATGGCCGATATCGCGCCTTCTACGCCTAAAGCTGTGATCCGGCATTTGATCGTACAAGGCTACCTCGGACGACTGTGACCTTAAGTATTCTAAAAGCTTCTCTGTTAGCTCCGTGGCCACCTCTCGATCAAAATTTCGGTAGTCGGGAGGCGAAATCACCATAGGCAACTTGCCTTCCAGTCCATAATCGACATTTAAAATAAAATGATTACCGTTATGAGTAACTCGAATTATCGGTTGGCGGTAAGACGGCTCACCTTGAAAACTTGTTGACTTAATAACTTGGGTAACGGGCTTTTTTTCGGATTTGGACGGATGCTTAGCTTTAGATTCAAGAACTCCGGTTAGCGAACTTTTTACGTCTACGCCCACCCAATCTTTTATATTTGTTTGCAAAAACAAATCAACACCCTTTTTCTCGTGCTCTAGGGATGTTTGGCCCATTCTCATCTTAACTCCAACACTGCGACACAACAAATTCTCGAAAGCCTGTTCGTGCCACATACCTTTAAAATCTTTAGCAAAAACTTGTCTCAATAGATCTTTCTGGCTTTCAGGCAGTTGGGTGCTGACAAAAGAAAACTCGGTTAGTCGGTTAATTAAGGCATCCGGCGACATAGATTCGTTCTCAAAGTCGTTTAGTACGTCTTTAAGGGCGTGGTTAAAGACGATAGATTCATCGAGATAGGATCTATCAGGGTCAATCATTTTAAGAAATTCTGCTTTAGAACGTACAAACATTTTGGTTATTCTCATAAGCCGGTCATCGTTTGCTCCTATCTCTTCCAGCCGTGCTTCGAGATCCTTTTCAGTTAATTTAGCGTTCAACAACGAGCTGGCATTGTTAACCGCGGCGTTTATTAACTTACGAAATTTAACACGAGGGTCTTTGTCGTTATCGGGATTGTTTTCTAGGTTTTTCATTTTTTGTTTGTTAAGTAATACGCATATATTAACATAAACATAAATAATAGTCAATTATTAGTTAAATAACACCAAAATATTGACACATTTTTAGACTTTTTATAGTATAAATATACGTAAATTAGCACTCTAGGTACTAAAGTGCTAAAATAATCAGTAAATAACAACATAACAGGAGTTTTTATGAGTGTGAAAATCCAACCTCTAGCAGAGTACATTGTGGCCGAGCAAGAAGAGGCCGAAACAAAAACCGCCAGCGGTATTTACCTGCCCGATAAAGCGGCCGAAAAACCAGAAATAGCTAAAGTTGTTGCAATCGGAAAAAAAGTACAAGAAGTTAAAGTTGGCGACCGAGTGGTGTACGGTGGTTACAGCCACCCGAAGGTAAAAGACGGAGCCAAAGAATATCTTCTGGTAAAAGAAGAAGATATTTACGCTGTTATTAAGTAAAAGAGATTAAGGAGAGAATTTAAATGGCTAAAAAGATATTTTATGATGATGATGCCCGCCGCCGAGTACTAGCCGGCGCCGAAATTTTATACAACGCAGTTAAGACTACCATGGGCCCTAAAGGACGCAACGTAGTAATAGGTAAGTCTTACGGCGGACCAAGCGTGACTCACGACGGCGTGACCGTTGCCAAGGGTGTTGATTTACCGGAAAATGACGATGAAACCTTAGGTTATAAGATTGGAGCCGAGCTAATTAAGCAGGCCGCCAATAAAATGAACGACGTAGCCGGAGATGGCACGACCACAGTTACTATTTTGACTTACCATATTCTCAAAGAGGCTAATCGGCTAATAGCTGCCGGGCACGACCCGATGCAATTGCGCCGCGGGTTAGAATCTGCTACTCACGAGGCAATTAAGACTCTAAAGAGCCATAGCGAAGATATCCAAGGCGACGACAAGCGTGTAGCTGAAGTTGCTGCTATTTCGGCCGGCGATTCCGAGATAGGCCGACTAATTAGCGAAGTTATTAACAAGGTCGGTAAAGATGGTGTTGTAACAGTCGAAGAAGGTCAGGGTTTGAGCCTAGAGAGCGAAGTTGTGGAGGGCTTTACTATTGATCGTGGTTTTATTAGCCCATACTTTGTGACCGACGCGGCCCGTATGGAAGCGGTTTACGAAAAACCATCGATAGTAATCACCGACAAAAAAGTTTCCAGCATCCAAGAGTTCTTGCCGCTGCTCGAGAAACTGGCTCAGGCCGGTAAAAAAGATTTAATCTTAATTGCCGAAGATGTAGACGGTGAAGCTTTAACTACTTTGGTGCTAAACAAACTTAAAGGCGTGTTTAATACAGTTGCTATTAAAGCACCGGCTTTTGGTGATCGTAAGAAAGATATTCTAAATGATATTGCGATCTTGACCGGTGGTGAGGTGATTAGTGAGGAACAAGGGCACAGCTTTGAATCCGCCGACCTAAATATGATAGGCACGGCCCGAAAAATCATCGTAACCAAAGACGATACAACGATTATCGAGGGTTCCGGCAATCCAATCGAAGTTGATGCGCGGATTAAGCAAATTAATGCACAAATCGAAAAGGCCAGTAGTGAGTACGATAAAGAAAACCTGGAAAAGCGTCGAGCCGCTTTAAGTGGTAGAGTGGCTGTAATCAAGGTGGGCGGAGCAACCGAAACCGAGATTGAAGAGAAAAAATACCGGGTGGACGATGCCGTAGCAGCTGTAAAGGCCGCTTTAGAAGAGGGTATTGTGCCAGGCGGTGGAGTGACTTATATAGATTTGGCCAGCGGTATAAAGGACAAAAATGCCGGTGCTCAATTGCTAAAAAATGCTTTAGAACAGCCGTTTAGGATATTGCTATCTAATGCCGGGCTAAATGCCGACGAGTGGCTGCCAAAGGTCAAAGACGGTAAAATCGGCCAAGGCATTGACGTGAACAATGCTAACAAGCTGGTGGACTTAAAAGCGGTAGGAATTGTAGACCCAACGAGAGTATCTAAAGAGGCCTTACAAAACGCCGCTTCAATCGCCGGTACGGCTATGACAATGGGGGCCTTAGTGGTAGAAATACCGGAAAAACAACCTCCAATGCCGGCAGGCGGAGCTCCCGGCTCAATGGGCATGGACTATTAAACAGATTACAGGATTAGCTACTGTAAAGGCAGTGGTAAATTGTCTGATATCGCTGTTTGAGGGTGTCAAGATGTTGGCGCCCTCTATCTTTTTAGGAAAACGAAGCATAAGCATATAACGAAATAAAAATTTGTAAAATCAATACCTTTTGTTTTAGAATGGAGCTAGAAAGGTAGAGTTTTACTTATGGCTAGCAATGGTAACAGAGATACAAAACAAACGAATCCGGTAAAAGAATATATTAAAGAAACAGATAGTGTTAGTCGCCCGACGGCGATATTTTTTACACTGATAATCTTTTTTGTAGGGGCGGCCGTAGCTTTTAGTTTGTTTTGGGGCGGACGATGGGCTTATAACCGGATAGCCGGAAATAAGGGCGAAAAACCAAATCCAATAACCGAAACTAGCAGTATATCGACTCAGAGCATAAATAAATCGGACCAAAAGGCAACTGCCAATAAGAACGTCGCCGGTAGCGGTGGCGAAAGAAATGGCCTAAGCGTGGAAAGATCCCAAGCGAGCACGGACGTCGAAATTAATCAGACACCCAATACCGGACCGGCCGAAGTACCTAATACCGGTCCAACCGAAGTACCCAATACCGGGCCAATGCCGGAATAATTACAGACAATGGTTAAAATATGGCATACAATCCCCTGTGCTAAGTGAGGAATAGCAGGAGGGTTGTTATGGATGGTTGCTCTAAACAAGATATGCGTATTGCCTTGCAACAGTGCACCGATTTGTTAACTAATCGGTTAGCCAGTCGTCAGGACATTTTAAGTGCTATCCAAACCATATCTGGTAGAGTGTGCAATAAGCAAGAAATGCAACAGATGTTTGACAAAAATAGAGAAAAAGTGATGGAAAAATTTACACAATTATTACAGGGTCAACAGTATGTTATCGAGCGTCTTGCCAGGCACCTGGAAGAAATAGACGAAAACTTGCGCGAACTGAATAAACAGGCCATAGAAAGAAACCGCCTAGTTAATATGGCCAATCAGCACCACTACACAACAGACTACGAAGAGCCGTATAGCACTATGCCTACCCCGTATGGCGCTACGGCGCACGGCAGTACAAGATATTAGTTATTCGTTTTGATTTTGGGTAAAGTAATTTATCTCGTTGATAACGTCCAGCAAGGCCTGGGCGCGAGCTTTTTCGTCGGTGATGGTTTGGGCCGCTTTGTAAGCATCGGACAACAAATCTTTGTTATCGGTGGCTTGAATCATCATCATTGTCAGATGAAATTTCTCCTCGGGAGTTTGCTCTAGCTTGTCTACCAACGGAGCCAGTTCCTGTAAAGCGTCTTGTTTTATATCTAGTAAATCATCTTGCTTGACTGTTTGATTTAAAGAGGAGGAATCGGCCCTGTTTTCTTCTAAGGACCGGTTAGTTTCCTGATTATTCGGCGGAGTTATAACTGTCGGTTCGTTGGTTATCAACGGCGGTGCGGTTATGGGGCTGTCGTCTTGAGATTGAGTATCCGCCTTGGCAGTTGGCGGGTTAGAGCCAAGCATGGGAGGCTCGTGCGTCATAGCCGGATCCGGTATTTTTGGTTCTTCGCTTTGTTTGTCTTCCGATTTACTACTGTGCCCAAACATTAATAATGCCCCAATACTTTAATTTAAGATTAGCACAAGCTGTAAAAAAGCAAAATAGAATAGCCATTAGCTCTAAGGTCGCCTGAAGGTAAGGCAATTACCGACTAGGCTTAGTCTTTTCTTCCTGTTAATCTATTAAAGAGTAAAAGGAAAAACTAAATGCTAGACGATTTGAAGTATATTCATCTAAAAGACGGCCAAGATGCGCTTGGTGTTGCTCAAAAGGAATGGCAACAACTAATTTACGACTACCAGCTAACAAAGCCCAAATTCGATAAAAATCAGATCCAGAATATTGTTTTTGCCGGGATGGGCGGCTCGGCTTTGGGGGCTTTGCTATGTACGACCTGGCCCGGCATAAATGTGCCGTTCGAAATTTGCCGTAATTACGATATCCCGGAGTATGTTAACGAAAACACACTGTTTATTGCGTCTAGTTACAGTGGTAACACCGAAGAAACGCTAGAGGCGCTAAGCAAGGCTGAGCAAAAAAAAGCCAAGATAATTGTTATCGCGTCCGGTGGGCGCCTGGTTGAGATAGCCGAACAAAAGGGCTATCCTTTGGCGAGATTGCCTAAAGTGTCGCAACCCAGATATGCCACTTTCTTTAGTTTTAAAGCGATTGTTGATTGGCTGGTGGTGCTTGGATTGGCAACTCCAAAAGCGTTAGACGAGTTAAAGAATACGGCCGAGTTTGTCAAACAACAATCAGCTGGCTGGGCGCCGGATGTAGCCGTAAAACAAAACCAGGCCAAGCAGATAGCCTTAGAACTAATTGGCAGAAGCGTAGTAGTTTACGGAGGGCCAAAGATGTTCCCCGCAGCCTATAAGTGGAAGATTAACATCAACGAAAACGCCAAAAACGTGGCTTGGGCTAGTCAATATCCCGAATTTAGTCATAACGAATTTATAGGTTGGACAAGCCATCCGCAAGATAAGCCGTACGCAATCGTAGATTTGCGATCTAGCTTAGAGCACTCGCAGGTTCAGAAACGTTTTGAAATTACCGAAAGGATGTTAAGTGGCCGCCGGCCTTCGCCTATTGTGGTAGATATAGCGGGTAAAAATGTTTTACAGCAACTAATTTGGGCGGTTATGCTGGGCGATTTTGTGTCGCTTTATATGGCACTGCTTAACGGCTTAAACCCTACCCCTGTCGATATTATCGAGAAAATGAAAGCCGAACTAAGTAAGTAGCTAATAGAAAAATATTTTAAAAAAATACGGTTTTAGAGGCTATTGAGTATAGTTAGGATCTTCAATGATGCACTTCAGGCAAGCCCTGGGCCAACCTTCTTTTTGCACATATTCGCACGGTTTATCGCAGTGCGAAGAATAGTCTTCTACATGGAGCAGAGTGCATTCATCGGTATATTCGCAGTTTTCCATCAACGGTTCAATTGGCGCGTCTAAGTCGGGTTCTAAAATTTTTTCCGGGCTGCTCATCTTTTTGCTCCTTGTTTATTTCTTAATAACCATTAAAAGCGGGCTGATTAAACTAACGCTTATATTATGACTTTTTGTAATTAACTTGGCAATATTTTAAGCTTAATCGGTATTACTCGTGGCGCAGTGATTGTATGGGATCTTTGCGTGAAGCTTTTATGGCGGGGGTCATGCCAAAAATTACGCCAACAATCGTCGAAACGCCGGTGGCTATCAAAATAGTGGCGAACGATAGCGACGGCTTAAAGTCGGTTGTCAGCCTGAAAATGAATGCCGTTAACAGCGATAATAAAATACCAAAAATACCGCCTAAAACACTTATAACAACGGCTTCGATTAAAAATTGCCCCAGTATTTGGCGATTGGTGGCGCCTACGGCCTTACGGACGCCTATTTCGCGGGTTCTCTCGCTAACGCTGACCAGCATAATGTTCATGATGCCGATTCCGCCAACCAGCAACGATATACCCGCCACCGCCGCTACAAAACCGGTTAGCATATTAAATACCTGGTTTGCCGCTTCTAGGTACTCCACTTGTTTAACTATAGTAAAGTCTTCTTGTCCGGCGTGATTATGTAGCAGTATTTTTTTAATATTCTGACTTACCTGCACTACCGATTGGCCTTTGCCAACTTTTACATCTATTTCGCTTATTTGCGGATTGTTACCGGTTATCTCTTTAGCGGTACCTAGCGGAATATAAACAACGCTGTTAAAATCGGTACCGATGTTAAGAGGGTTCTTAGGAATGGGGTAAAACACCCCGCGAACAATATATTCTTCGCCATGGATAACGATAATGCGGCCTATGGGATCTCGCTGATTATACAAATCGGCAGCGATATCACTGCCAATAACGGCCGTTCTGCGAGTGTAGTCGTTAGGGCCAAAAAACTCACCAAACTCAATTTTTTGGTTAAGTATTTCCGGCGTTTCCGGACTGGTAGCAATTATTTGGCTGTTTAAATAGTTGGTGTTTTCGTAACTGTGGGCAGTGCTGGATATGTTAGAACTGACCGCAACAGCCGAAACTCCCGGCACTTTTTTGATGCCATCTAAATCTAAATTAGTCAGTGTGCTGGTAGCCACGTTAGAACCCAGGTTTATACCGGCTAGCTGATTAGCAGCCTTTCGCCCAAAAGCACGGCCGGGGCGAATGCTAATTACATCGGTTCCAAAGTTGTTTATTTGCTTGGTAACTTGGTTGCGTACGCCTTGCCCCAGCGAAACCACGACCACAACGCTCGAAACGCCAATAATTACCCCAAGCATAGTCAAAAAACTGCGGGTTCTGGTAGAACGAATACTGTTAATGGCCATTTTAATGTTGGTATAAATCATTTTTGACTGGCTTCTTTCTCTTCTTTAGCTTTTTTGGGCGGTCGGCCACGTTTTTTACGCTTGGGCTCCTCGGCTGGTGGTTGTTCGGTTAACTCGGGCGCATTGTGCAATTCGGTAATGTTGGCGGTTTCGTCTTTTTTGAGATCTTTATCTTGGTGAATACGTCCGTCTATCATATACACAATCCGGCTGGCCCAGGCGGTTAAATCGGGGTTGTGAGTGACCATAATGATGGTGTTGCCACCTTTATGTATGTCGTTAAGGAGCTCCATAATAACCCGACTACTGGCGGTATCCAGGTTACCGGTGAGCTCGTCGGCCACGATTAAGCTGGGCTTGTTAACCAGCGCCCTGGCAATAGCCGCTCTTTGGGCTTGCCCGCCGCTTAATTGGCGAGGCAAATAATATTCCCGGCTTTTTAAGCCGACTTTTTCTAATATTTCGCTGGCTTGTATTAAACGGCGGATTGTTGGCATTCCTCTGTAAGACAGAGGGAGGGCAACGTTTTCTAATATGGTCATCCGCGGTATTAAATTAAAACTCTGAAAAACAAAGCCAATTTTGTCGCGCCGGACTTTGGCCCGGGTATTACCGCGCAAGCGCGAAACATTACGGCCGTCTAGCACGTAATTACCCTGGCTGGGTCTGTCTAGCAAACCGATAATATTCATTAAAGTGCTTTTACCGCTACCGCTGGGGCCCATAATGGCAACAAATTCGCCCTTTTCTACCTCTAAGGAAACATCATCAAGAGCCAGAGTGGTGGCATCCCCAAAACCATAAACTTTACTAACGTTTTCCAGTTTTATGAGCGACATTACATTTAGTTTAAGAACAGAGGTAAAATAAGGCAAGCTTAAGCATCTAAAAAGCGCTTATTAGGTAAAAATTAGTGAGCAAAGAGGGTTATAAGATATAATTTAATCTGTTACGGAGAGGTGCAGGAGTGGTTGAACTGGCTCGCCTGGAAAGTGAGTATGGCAGCAATGTCATCAAGGGTTCGAATCCCTTCCTCTCCGCCAAAAACTTAAAGTAATGTAATTAAAACACCGCCTGCGCTCATCATGGTAAAATTAACGAAAGCTCTTGATGTTACGATTGAGGATTTAATTAAATAAACAAAATATGCCAAATATTAAGGATATACCAAAAATTGATCGCCCAAGAGAAAGGTTTCTGGAAAAAGGTGCTGACGCACTTTCAAAAAGTGACCTTTTGGCAATTCTTTTAGGTAGTGGGATTAAGGGGAAAAATGTCAGACAACTTTCTGAAAATATTATCAAAAAATTCGGTAAAAACTTTTTGAATATAACCGTTAATGATCTTTTGGAGATTTCAGGAATCGGACAAGCAAAAGCACTACAAATTGCTTCCGCGATTTCATTGGTAAAAAGATTTTATGACGAAGACAAAACCAACGATATTGTTATAAAAAATTCTCAAGATATTTTATACCTTACTTACGATTTAAGAGATAAGAAAAAAGAACATTTAGTTTGTCTTTATTTAAACGCACGAAATGTTTTACTCAAAAAAGAAATTGTCAGTGTCGGTCTTTTAGATAAAGCATTGCTACACCCAAGAGAGATATTTTATCCTGCGACCGAATTAAATGCCGCCAGCGTTATTTTGGTTCATAATCATCCTTCCGGCGACTCTTCACCAAGCGAAAAGGACAATCAAATTATTGAAACAATCATACAAGCTGGCGAAATAATGGGAATACCAGTCATTGATTTTATTATCGTTTCTCAAAACGACCATTACAGCTTTTACGAAAAAATAAATAAACAAAAAGCAGGTATTGATTATGTGGCAGATGGAATACAGGGCACGCTTTTTGCTATGTTTGAAACCGAAAGACCAACCTATGAGATAACCGCCGAACAAATCCAAGAAAATTATTTTTACATTCCACAAGTAAAAGAAAATCATCTACAACTACACAATCGCAGATATATCGGAAATAAACACAAATTGATTGAATGGATTTTTTCTATAATCAACAAAGAATGTAGCGGAAATTCATTTGCAGATATTTTCGCTGGAACAGGCGTTGTTTCTGCTGTCGCGACAAAACATTTTGAAAAAGTTCTATTAAATGATTTTTTACATTCAAATTATGCAATATATCGCGCTTTTTTCGGAGATGAGGGATGGGATAAAAATAAAATAGATAACATCGTCAAAAGCTATAATAATATTTATGGCGATGACTTGGAGGAAAACTACTTTTCCAAGAATTTTGGTGGCAAATTTTTTAGCAAAAATTCAGCAAAAATTATCGGATTTATTCGCGAAAATATAGAAGAAAATAAAAATAATTTAACTGAACGAGAATATTACATGCTAATCGCTTCATTGCTTTATACCGCAGATAAAATCGCCAATACGGTTGGGCACTTTGATGCTTATTTCAAAAAGGAATTTATCAATGATAGTTTTTTTATGAAACCGATTGACCCAATAGACACGCAAGAAATATCAATTTTTCAAGAAGATGCGAACGCTTTAGCTAAAAAAATAAATGCTGATGTTGTTTATATTGATCCACCATACAACTCAAGACAATACAGCAGATTTTATCATGTACTTGAAACCTTGACTAAATGGGATAAACCAAAACTTTTTGGTGTTGCCCTAAAGCCAGAACCGGAAAATATGAGCGATTATTGTCGAAACAACGCTAAAGATAAATTTGCAGAACTCGTGAGAGACCTTGACGCTAAATATTTAGTCGTTTCGTACAACAATACATACGATTCAAAAAGCAACTCCTCAAAAAATAAAATCACACTACAAGAAATCGAGCAGATTTTACAAAAAAAAGGCCCGACAAAGGTTTTTGAAAAAAATTATAGGCATTTCAACGCAGGCAATACCAATTTTAATAATCACAAAGAATATCTTTTCGTAACAAAGGCAAAACTATGACAAATAAAATAAAAAGATCTCCTTTGTTTTACGTCGGGGACAAGTACAAGCTGATGAAACAACTGGTAAATTTATTTCCCAAAGAAATAAATAATTTTTATGAACCTTTTGTCGGCGGAGGCACAGTATTTTTGAATATTGAAGCGAAAAAATATTTTCTTAACGATATAGACAAACACTTAATCAATATTCATAAGCTTTTGATCGCTAGCGCAAAAAATCCAGAAGGTTTTTTTAAGGAAGCCGAAAAAATAATCCATAAATATAAACTTTCGCATTCATATAAAAAGGACATTGTCCCTGATTCGCTAAAAAAGGAATTTAAAAAAACTTATTACGCAAAATTTAATAAAGACGGATACGATAAATTGAGATTGTGCGTAAATAATTATCAGAAAAATGACCCCCTAATTTTGTATATTCTGCTTATTTACGGATTCAATAGGATGTTGCGATTTAATGGCGGGGGTAAATTTAATTTGCCTGTGGGCAATGTTGATTTTAATAAAAATGTTGTTAATGCCTTGAATGGCTACTTTGATTTTGTACATGATAAAAAAATATCTATAACCTCAAAAGATTTTAAAAAGTTTTTTTCAAACAAAAAATATTCAAAAAATGATTTTGTATATTTAGATCCTCCATATTTAATATCCGCAAGTGAATATAATAAATTGTGGAATCGAAAATCAGAAGCCGATTTATTAAAAATGATTGAAGACTTAGACAAAAAAGGCGCTAGGTTTGCCTTATCGAATGTTACTTACTATAACGGAAGTAAAAACGACCTACTGTTGAAATGGATAAAAAAATATAAAGTACACAAAATTGAAAGCAACTACATTAATTATCATAACAACAGCAAAAAGATAATTAAGGAAGTTTTAATCACTAACTATTAAACTTATGAATAAACGACAATCTGAATACAAGCCATTACTGTTTACAACTACAATGAGAAATCCTGAACGATTGAAGGATTTTTTGGCTGTACTTGCGGAATATGACGGCGAAATTTTAACAAATGAAATTATAGATAAGGTTGCCAAATCCTTAATTCAAAAAGGATTATATCAGCCAATGAAAGTGTCTTCGGTTTTAAAGGATAAATGGAAGAATGAAATTGAATTGAGCGAATCTGAAACCGAAAAAGTATTTTCTGATAACCCACAAAGCCACAAAGAAGCAGGATTTGAAAAGGGATGGCCTTCAAGATTTGATACTTGGTTTAAAATCGCCAAAGAACTTGGCTTTGTTTGGTATTGGCAAGATGAAGAAATAAAATTTTCCGAAAGCGGAAAAATGTTACTGGATAAAGGAAAACCAGAAAATGAGCTAATGGTTTTTGCCAATGCTTTTGCAAAATATCAACGCCAAAATCCGTTTCGCCGTGTTTTAAATAAAAATGTCCCGCTTATTTTGCTTATACAAACCATAAAATTTTTGAACGATGACCCTGCGTACAAAGGAGCTGGTATATCCAGAGCAGAAATACCATTATTGCTATGCTGGCAGGATGACAATGCCGAAGATTTATATAAAAAGATAAAGAAACTACGCAAAAATCACGGCTACACGCCCAGTAACGAGGTAGTTTTGGATCTTTGCTATAAATTGTTAAACGAAACAAAGAGAGATAATAATTCAATCCTCGGTGATTATCCTGACGATTTTATAAGAAAAATGCGTCTAACCGGACTGTTTTCTTTGCGCGGCGGCGGTCGATTTATAGATATAAATACAAAAGAATCTGTAACCGTAGATTACATTCTAAAAAATTACATTTCTTACAAAGAATTTGAAACGGAAAAAGAATTTTTTGAATACATCGGACAAGTTGACCACGATTTAATTTCAACACTTACGGTATTTAAAGCTCCTGAAAAAACCACAAAAGCTGAATTGGAAAAATGGGTTAATCATTACGCTTGGGAATCTATTAAAAACGAACTGCTGAATTTGGCACAGAAAAAATCTTCAAGTGATGATATTTTGAAAGTTATTGAACAACCACTGCGATTGGAATTTTTGACTTCCCTCGCAATCCTTAAAAAATTACCGAGTGTTATCGTGAAACCAAATTTTATTTCAGATGACGAAGGACTGCCGACGAGCTTCGCTTCTGGCGGAAGCCCCGATATTGAATGTTTAGAAAATAAAGACACGGTTTTAGTCGAAGTAACCTTGCTAACGGGAACGCAACAACATATTAGAGAATCATTCTCTATACATCGTCACCTTGAAGAATATGTAAAAAGAGGCACGAAATCCTACTCGGTGTTTATTTCGCCAAAATCTTTTATTGATACTGAGCGCTATTTTGATTTTATCAAAAAAGATGGTTTGGAAGTTAGAATCTCGGATATTGATAAATTTGTTGATAGCCTTGAGATGAAAACCACTTTAAATGAGGTAACTGCTTAGATTTTTCATGATTACTAAAATCTCAAAACTCAAAGGCTTCGGCTTCGTCGGCCGTTTTTATAATTTTTATATAGCAAAACTATACGAGAGCGACAAAAGAAATATTTACAATTGAAGATAGAGCAGTACCGAAATTACCAAAATATACTTAATATTTTTCAATATACAGAATCAGAAATAAAAAATCTGACATTGCTTTTTGTGCTATTGCCAAAATTGAAGTTGGCATTAACCACCGGTTAACACTTTATACTATCCGAAAAATAACAAAAACTCTTAAGGTTAGTATTGAATGTTTAACAAAATTATTTAAAGATTAAGTCATGAAAAAATTACTACATATTATTAACTTATCGCTAACTATTATTTTTCTTCTAGCGATATTTTCTTTTTTACCTAAATCGGTTTTGGCTGATGGAGCCATAATAGAACCCGACCCTTATTCTGGCCGTTGGGATTACTCGGACGAAGATAATCAACAAGCGTTTATCAACTACAGTAACGGTTTGCAGAAAATGATTATCAGCGTCGGTATTGATAAAGAAAATAGCAATGGCGCTGTTTGGCTTTTCCCCGTTCCTGCGGAGCCAAACAAAGTCGCTATTGATGTTGCTGAGAGTATGCCCGTACTAAAAGGTGAGGATATTTCGAAAAAAGCAAAATTGAATCTTGATAATGCAAAAAAATTTTTACAAATGACACAACTCTACACGATACCTATAATGCCGTATTTTAACCCGCTAAGTACAGAAGAAACTGTAGGCCGCTACAAGGGCATGGGCATAACGAATAGCCTGGCGGATGGCGTTGAACAAGATGTTGTAGTTTATGAACATTTAGAAAAAGAAGGCATCACTTCGGAAATCATTACTGCTAAAACAGCAAATGGACTATATGATTATTTGAAAGGCAAAGGGCTAAAAATTGAAGTTGGTTCAATTCCGGTTTTTGATAATTACATCGGCAAAAATTTTTCTTTTATTGCTTCATGGATAAGCTCACCCGAAAAGTTAAATTCGGCCGATGAAATAAAAAGCAAGCTAGATTATTATTTTTTTTATAAATATGATTACCCGAAATTTTTAAATTTAATTGGCGACTTAAAACAAAAATATCCTGAATTTAACCAGGCTTACGCTTACGACCCAGTCGGTTATTTAAGATCCCAGCAAGGCGCAATTGTTATGGAGGAATTAGCGCAAGCTATTCAAAATGATCCATCAATAATCGCCGAAGATTATGATATTTATGAAAAATCAGCCAACCAAAAAGGAATATTCGTAACCTTTCCCACAAAAGAGATATATTTTCCGCTGCTCCCAACAAGCGTCTATGGTAGCAAAACAATTCCGGTAACTATAAGGGTAATAGGCCATGTTACACCAAAAGTTTTTCAAGGAATAAAAAGCTACACAAAAACCGAATATTATGTTGATGAAAATGCTAGTTTTGGCAGTGACTTTAAAGGCTTTTATAGTGGACGAGGTGAAAATATCAAATACACCAAAATAGAAATCAATGCGCCATCAAAGTTTTTCACCGACGATTTGTGGCTAAAAGCGCGAGCACCTGTAAAAACTTACTATTCAACTTTTATCGCCAAATACCCCATAGTAATCACCGTATTCCTATTTATTTTAAGCTCAGTACTTACCGGACTTTTAGTAGGCTCAATAATTTTTAAGGACTTAAGAAAAAACCCAGTAAAACTTGGCTTAATTGGTTTATCTAACCTGCTAACAATTTTAGGGCTATTAATAACAACAGTCTTGATTAAAACGAAAAATACAACTAAGAACGTTGCACCGATACTGGCTAAAACAATACAGAAAGAATATTGCTGGGAAAGGAGAGTTGCCACAATTTTATTTTTCGTGGCCACACCATTCTTTGTTTTTGGTTTATTTTCTTTACCATCATTGCTTGATAGTTTGGACACTTCGATGAGATATGGGTATTATCATTTTGATGACTATTTTGTTCCCAACTTGATATTTTACATTCTACCAACTGCCGCTTTGATTACGGGATTTTTAATTAAAAGGATTAAGCCGGAAGATAAAAATTTATTTAAGCAGCTTAAACAAGCCGGTTATTCATCTTGGACTTTCCAGCCAAAAGACAAGTTAAAAATTGTATTTGTCCCGGTTTTTTCAATAACTTTTTTGGTTATTTCTTGGCTAATAGTTAAATTTGTCGAATTGATAGTTTAGCAATTTTGGTTGGTGCACTAACTTCGTTTACATGAAAATCGACAACGACGGAAGGCAGGGGTGGTAAAAGCGAAATTGGAAACTGCCAAATGCTATGTACAACTTATAACCGCGCTAGAGGAAACAGATAACACAAACAAACGACTAACTTGGCGTTATAAATCGAGGGCTTCGGCCTCGTCGGTAAGCTCTTTGAATACGTTTTCTTGAGTGATTTTACCCATAGAGTCTATGTACTTACGAACTATAAATGTTGCACCTTCGTAATCGCCGACGCCTATTAACCACAGAGCTCTTTGCCTTACAGTTTCTTCGACATAGTCGCGAGCGTTAATTCTGGTAACTTGTTCTTGGTCGCCCCAATCGAGCCCAAGGATATTTGCAATTTTTTGCCTGCTGCCGGACCCGTAAGTTATATCGCCTAAGGGATCTGAATATTTTGCACCGTTTTTATCTTTGTCTGTCTGGGAAATATCCTTATCTAAAAAACTCTCAAGCTCTTTCTTTGCTTCAATTGTTTGGCGCAATTGTTTGGCATCGTCAGGACTTAGGGTGATACTCGAATGCTCGGCAATTCCAGGAAAGGGGCGTTCGGCCTGCGATTCTGCTATTTTACTTGATCCGCATTCAACTGCCAGCATGACAAGGGCTAATACCGGTGCACCCAGCTCTTTTGCTCTGCGTAACCATTTTTTACTTGTTTCTGCCGGTGAAGATTGATATTTTTCCATAAATAACTGCACTTCTTTTGGTGACGAATTTTATTAACTCCATACCAAGTAAAACACTATACAATTATATTGTATCATATATTTAATAAATAATCAATACTATTGAACAATAACCCCGTCGTCTGCAAAAATTAAGTCAAACTTTTTACTCGATAGTATCAGGGGAAGATTCGGGGTTTTGGGTAGATTCGTTAATATCCGGAATATCCGGTTCGGCATCGTCTTTAACTTTAGTCTTCGACTCAACGGTGGTTGTTTCTGGTGCTGAATCGCCGTTAATAAGGGGTGCTTCTTCGGTGGGTGTTAGCAAAAAGATTAACACGCCAATAGCTACAACCAACGCTAAAATGTTTACTAACAGAGATGTTTTAGCCAATTTGTTATTTTGGTAAACTTTTTTAGATTTTTTAATCGCCAAAGTGGCCAAAATAATGCCAGCCAGTGGTGATACAACTGCAAACACTAAACTTAAAACAGCGTATTCGTGGGCTACCTCGTTGGGCGTAGAGTAATCGTCGTAAGTGTCGCTATATGAAGTGTCTGTTTCAAAAGAACCGGAAGTTGGTTCGGGTGTGGCCGAATACGCGTTGTAGTTTGTGGAGGCCGTAGGCTGTTCTGACGAGGTGTTTTGTTTGAACCCAAATAATGGTCTTTTGGATATTGGCACGGCATATTGTTGAGTTGGCGCTGAATCGGGCTGGTAAGCGCTACTTGCGGATTGGTAATCGGTAGATGGTGGGGTAATTGAGGGTTGCGCCCATCTGTCAACGTATGCCTTTTCGGCTTCCAGCTTTTGCTGTAAATCTTCTTGGCGGGCCGGAGTCATATACTCGTCGGCGATAACTTCTTGATTTGGTTGCTCTTTTTGTTCGGAGTCCATGCAATAAATGTAACATAAAAAAGCATAAGGATTACGACAACAAAAAATTTTGATATAGAATAGCCTTATGAACATATTGCTGGTTTATGCTCATCACGAACCGGGTTCGCTAACCGGTTCTTTAAAGAATACGGCTTTGAGTATTTTATCCGGGCAGGGGCACAACATTATGGAAACGGATTTGTACGCTAGCGGTTTTAGCCCTAAGGCTGAGAAGTATGACTTTAGTTCGCTTAGTGGGCGCCATTTTAACTACATGTTGGAACAACGTCACGCTGTAAGCCAGGATTTTGCTTTTGCCCCGGACATAAAAGCCGAAATAGAAAAGCTCAACCAAGCTGAACTGGTGATATTTCATACCCCCATCTGGTGGCTTAGCGTACCAGCGGTATTAAAGGGTTGGTTCGACAGAGTGTTGGCTATGGGAGTGGCGTGGGATGGCGGGCGAATTTACGAGAAAGGTCTGCTTAGAGGCAAAAGCGCTTTTATTTGTGCCGTCGCCGGCGGGCCTAAAGATTTTTATCGACCGGACGGGAAGCATAAGGCTACAATTGAGCAAATTTTGCATCCGATACATCATGGCACACTGGCCTTTTGCGGTTTTGACATTATGGAGCCGTTTGTGGTTTTTAACAGTTTAGGCTTGGATCAAGCGGCGATACTGTCGGCCATAAAAGAGTACCAATTTAGAATAAGTCACTTAATAACCAGCCCAAACTATTTACACAAATATGACTAGCCTAATAGACTAACACCAGCCTTGAAACTACTTATAGCTGTATAATTTAGTTATGATAAATAAATTGGGTAGGCTAATTCGGAGTTATTGGTTTGCCTTGCTGGTTTTATGTTTGTTTGCTTTGAGTCTAAGCTTATATAGGATATTTAGCACCGGTTCGTATCGTTACTGGTTTTTAGCCTGGAATTTACTACTAGCCACTTTGCCTTTGCTTTTTGCCTGGGCATTATATAAAAACACCCCGAAAGGCCTTAATTGGTCGTGGGTGAATTTGGGTTTATGCATTTTATGGCTGGTATTTTTGCCGAATGCTTTTTATTTGGTGACAGATTTTATTCATATACATCAAACAACAGAAATCAGCATGATATTTGATGTCGTCTTAATTGCTACGTACTCTTTGGCCGGATTTGTTTTAGGGTTTAACTCGCTGTTTTTGGTACATAAAAGGGTTTTACAACGTTTTGGCTATTGGGCACACTGGTTGGTTGTGGTCGTTTTGTTGTTATGTGGCTTTGCTATTTATTTGGGTAGATATTTGCGTTGGAATAGCTGGGATATAATTATTAATCCTTTTGGGCTAATGTTTGATGTGACTACCAGGATTTCTAACCCGCAAGATTATACTTTTACTTTTAGCGCCACTTTGTTATTTTTTGCGTTGCTTTTGGTAGTTTATTTTGTTGTTTGGAGAGCTATTGTTTGCGTCGAGAAAAAATCCAGTAAACGGGGTGCTAAAAAAGTAAAATAAAAGATGAAAAACGTTCAAAAAGTAATTAGTGAAAGTGTTAAAAAAATAGACGCCGAGGTTAATTTTGATATTTCCAGGCCGGACGTAAAATTTGGTGATTTTTCTACAAATGCTGCGCTGGTGATTGGTCGCAAACAAGCCCAAGATCCTCTGCAAATCGCTCAAGCGATTAAAAGCAATATAGAAAATATGCAAACCGGTTTGTTTGAAGAAATAGAAATTGTCAAACCCGGCTTTGTTAACGTGCGTTTAAAAGAAGCGCTCTTGCATAGCGCTATTAAAGAGGTGCTGGAGAAAAAAGACGATTACGGTAGAAATAACAAACTGGCCAACAAAGTTGTTTTGGTTGAGTACTTAGACCCCAATCCGTTTAAAGAAATACACATTGGCCATGCCTATTCCGGGACTGTTGGTGATTGTATTGCACTGCTGTTTGAGGCCTCTGGTGCAAAAGTGCACCGGGTAACTTACCAAGGGGACGTTGGACTGCATGTGGCCAAGGCTATTTATGGAATACTCAAAAAAATTGATGGTGACCTGAAAAAACTGGCAGATATAACTGAATCGGAAAGGCCCAAATTTTTAGGCGAAACGTATTCATACGGGGCTTTGGCCTACGACGAATCCGATAAAGCCAAGGCCGAAATTAACGAGATAAACAAAAAAATATACGAAAACAGCGATGATGTTATAAGCCAGATTCACCGCGTTGGAGTGTCGTGGAGTATGCAATATTTTGAGGAAACCTATAAATTGTTTGATTTCACTCCGTTCGAAAAGAATTATTTGGAAGGTATGGTGGCTAAGGAAGGCTTAAAGCTGGTAAAAGAACACATCGCCGATGGAGTTTTTGAAGAAAGCGACGGAGCAGTAGTGTTTAGAGGAGAAAAGTTTGGGCTCCACACTAGAGTGTTTATCAATTCTCAAGGCTTACCAACCTACGATGCCAAAGATTTGGGAAATGCGGCTCTTAAATGGCGCGATTATGCTTACGATAAATCGATAATTATTACCGGTAATGAACAGACAGAATATTTTAAGGTAATGCTAAAAGCTCTAGAACAATTTTCGCCAAAAGAGGCTAATAATACGACGCACATTCCGCATGGTATGGTGGTTTTGAGTCAGGGCAAAATGAGTAGTCGTACCGGTGATGTGATAGCGGCGCTAGATTTATTAGATTCGGTAGAATCATCGGCCAAAAAGATGGCCAATAACCCGGATTCGCCTACAAAATCAACAGCTTTGGCGGCCATAAAATACGCTTTTTTGAAAAATAAAATCGGCGGCAACATAGTTTATAACGTCAATGAATCGCTTAGCCTTGAAGGGAATAGTGGCCCCTACTTGCAGTATTCTTACGCCAGAGCGTGCAGTATTTTAGATAAAAAGACGACGGACGTAGTAGGTGATTGGTCTTTTGACGATAGGGAAAAGAGTTTGGCATTAAAAATTTCGCAATTTACGGAAGTAATCGACAAAGCGACGGAGGGGCTGATGCCTCATCTGATCTGCGCTTACTTATACGAACTGGCGCAAGCTTTTAACAGTTTTTATGAGAGGAACCGAGTTATAGGCAGTAATAAGGAATCTCAGAGACTAGCCCTGGTAGGAGCTTACGCTTGCGTTTTAAAAAATGGCCTTAAGTTATTAAAAATACCCACACCAAAGCACATATAAACAAGATAGTTAGACAAATTATGAGAGTTATGAGGTTGTTTTTGATTAAACCATATGATTGAGTATTAGAGACAAAATAACCATAATCACTTATAATTGTAAGCAAATGAGCAACATAAAAACGGCTTTGGTATTGTACCCTAATCAGCTTTTTGCCATTGAGTTATTGCCTGCAACCGATTTAATTTACGTAGTTGAAGAGCCTTTATTTTTTGGCCTTCATCCGGAGAGACGGCTCAAATTGAATAAGAAGAAGTTGCTATTTCATCGCGTTAGTATGCGCCGCTATGTAGAAGAGCTTCTTTGGCAAAAAGATTTAGAGGTTGAATATGTTGAACTCGACCAAATTGAACAACCGGGCGATATTTTGTTGAGAGCTCAAAAAGCCGGTTTCGAACAAGTGATGCTGTTTGACTTAAACGACAAACTATTAGAATCAAAACTAAAACACACAATCGACAAAGATTTGGACAACCCGTTTACCTTAAAAATTTTACCTACGCCGTCATTTTTATTGAAAAATGTGGAGGTCAAAGAGTTTTTTGGGTGTCAAACAAAACGTCGATTTAGCGATTTTTATCAATGGCAAAGAGAACGGTTTAACGTACTGATAGGCGACGATTATAAACCACTGGGCGGTCAGTGGATGTTTGAATTGGGCAAAAACGAATTGGCGACCGATTTTGATGAAGTGGTTGGTTTTGAATCGTTTGGCGACAATCAATATATAGCACACGCCGGAGAGTGGGTGAATCGACATTTTGCAGATAGCCCTGGCTCGGTTGATGAATTTGTCTGGCCGACGGATCATTTTGAAGCCGAGAAATGGTTGCATGACTTTATTAAGAATCGACTGCCGAATTTTGCCAAGTACGCCTATGCAATTAAGGACGATTCGGTGTTGTTAAATCATAGCGGCTTGTCGGTGGCTTTGAACAGCGGGTTATTGACTCCTCAACAAGTGGTGGATGAAGTAGTTAGCTTTAGTGTTAAAAATTCGGTAGATATTGCGAATTTTGAAGGATTTATCAGGCGTGTTATTGGCTGGCGGGAATATGTTCGCGGTCTTTATGTGTCTAATTTGGTTAATGTTCCTAAGAGCCCGTCGCGAGTCGGATATATTAATCCTAAATGGCTCGAAGCGACAACCGGCTTAGAACCGCTGGACAACACCATCAGAAAAGCTGTTACTAATGCCTATTTGATGCCAAACGAGCGAACGTCTATCATCAATAATTTAATGATGCTAACCGACATTCATCCAATAGAATGCTACAAATGGTTTATGAGTATGTTGCTTGACGCCTATGATTGGGCCGTTCAGCCTAATGTATTTTCTTTGTACAATTTTGACGATATGAGCGGTATGAACAATCAATCTCCCATTGCCGATAGCAACTATGTACTCTCTACCAGTAACTACACCAAAGATTTATGGTGCGACATATGGGATGGTCTGTTTTACAGATTCGTCGATAGGCACAGAGCAATGCTGGCCAATAATAAAACTACCGCCTTCGCAGTGAAGAACTTGGTCAAAATCACCCCTGAACATAGGCGGATTATTAACTACAGAGCCCAAGACTTTTTATATTCCATAGAGTAAGCATTTACTAAAAACATTAAAAGCGACTATTATCTATGTATAACAAGGAGATTTCATCGTGGCACGAAAAAAGGAAGGCTTTATGAATTTTGTTAGAACTCAGGGTGTTGTCGGGCTAGCCGTGGGTTTGGCCATTGGTACCCAGGTTGGTAAAACTGTAGAAGCAATTGTGGTTGGGTTTATTAACCCGATTATTAATTTTATCGTGGGTGGAAGTACCAATTTGGTGAGTAGTAAGTGGGTTGTAATTAGCAACTGGCATGGCCGTTCACTGGAGTTTGGTTGGGGGGCGATTTTATCTGCTACCATTACTTTATTAGCGGTCGCAGCCGTTATTTATTATGTAGTTCGTGGCTTAAAACTGGATAAACTAGATAAGAAATCCGAATAATATAGGGAGTAAGACGCACATGGTGGCAACCGATTCTTTGTCGCAAAAATTACTATGGCTAGATATGGAGATGACCGGTTTAAATCCCGGCAAGGACCGGATATTAGAAGTTGCCGCCATCGTTACCAACTTTGAGTTTATGGAACTGGCAAAATATGAATCGGTAGTTTTCCAACCACCTGAAATTATTAATAATATGGGTAATTGGGCTAAAGAAAACCATATAGCCAGCGGTTTGATAGACAGAGTGCAAGCGGCCCCAAACGAGCAGCATGTAATGATTGAATTTGTCCATTTTATTAAAAATAACTTTGAAGAGCCGGCCATATTGGCGGGCAACAGTATTCATCAAGACAGACAGTTTATTAAACAATGGTGGCCGGAGGTAGACGCTCTTTTACACTACCGGATGGTTGATGTAAGCAGTTTTAAGGTCATAATGCAGACAAAATATAATTTAGTATTTAATAAAAAAGAATCGCATCGTGCTCTAGATGATATAAAAGAATCGATAGCCGAACTGAAATTTTATTTAAAATACTTTGATAAATGATTAATCATAGAGATGTTGAGGGGTATATATTTGGCTTACCGAACGTTAGGCTAGATTATCCATTTGGCGAAAAGGTTGCTGTTTATAAAGTGAATGAAAAAATGTTTGCTCTCATTCAAGAAGGCTCAAACCCCGTCCAGCTGAGTCTGAAAAGTGACCCACAACTGTCGTTGGTACTGCGCGAAAAATACGAAACCGTTATGCCTGGCTATCATCTGAACAAAAAACACTGGAACACTATAGTTTTAACCGGCCAGCTGCCCCTGGAAGAGATTCAAGGTCTTATTTTTCATAGTTACAACTTGGCTGCAAAAGAATAATTATTTTAAGAATCCGTAACAACAGATAGCTGCGAATGATAGTTTTCAGCCATTTTTTTGAGTTTCTTGTTGTCTGTCGAAGCATAGATAGACCTTAACAAGGTTTTGTAGGCATCTAATCGGTTCGCCAAAACGGAAGAATAAGATTCCTCAAATTTTCCGCGAGCTTTGGCGTCATTCAGTACTTTATCGAATTTAGTATTTCTGTAGGATTTAATTTTTTTGCCTTTTTTAGGGTCAAATTTGGAAAGAAAGCTGTTTGTGTCTTGAGATTGACTGGCAATGATAACGCCTAAAGTGGTTGATTTGTTAATTAACTCCGGAGTTCGTAAATCACGAGAGTTTTTATCGATAAGTTCAGACAAATCGATTTGTTGAGCAGCTAGTTGGTACATTTGTTCGCTTTGTTTTTTACCGATACTGCTCAGCAGAGCATATCCTCCGCCAAAAATCAGCAGCAAGCCACAAACCAAAATTAATACTCTCAATATTTTTTGTTTTTGACTGCCCCCGCCAAAACCAAAACGGCTTTTTGCTCCTGGTGGGTCCATTATAAAATCGTACGGGTTATTGTCTGACTGTTCCATTAGGTAAAAGCATAACAGGAATGATAGTAAGTTCGCTAGTAGTAACAGCCTGGCGAATAGTATTTTAGGTTGAGTTACTTGCTAGTTGCTAATCGGCCGACTACACTGTTGATATGGATGCAGTCGAGGATGTTAAAAGTCGTCTATCTGTTGAAGACGTTATCGGGGAGTATGTTGAATTAAAACGGGCGGGGCGTAATTTTAGGGGATTCTCCCCGTTTAATAATGAAAAAACGCCGAGTTTTATGGTTAGTCCCGAGAAGCAAATTTGGCACGATTTTAGTTCTGGTAAAGGTGGCAATATGTTTGGTTTTGTTATGGAAATGGAGGGTGTTGACTTTAAGGGTGCTCTAGAGATATTGGCTCGTAAAGCGGGGGTAGATTTAGCTCTTTATAAAACAGCCTTCAAAGGCAGTCGACCTCAAAAAGACAAAATATTAAATGCCTTAGAATTGGCCACCAAATACTACCAACAAACCTTACTTAAAAATAAAGGGGCGCTTGATTACGTTGTAAAAAAGCGCGAGTTTAATAAGCAAACTATCGCTAATTTCCGAATCGGTTATTCGCCGAGCTCCGGACACGCCCTGGCAGATTTCTTAAAAAAACGTGGTTTTGAAGATTCGATAATTAAAATGACCGGACTGGTCAGCGCTAATTACCGGGGTTTAACAGATATGTTTCGAGGGCGCATAATGATATGTTTAATGGATCCACAAGGAGCACCAATAGGCTTTACTGCCAGATTGCTGGACGATAATGTTAACTTGCCAAAATACATTAACGTTCCGCAAACATTACTTTACGATAAAAGTCGTCATGTTTTTGGGCTACACTTAGCTAAGGACGCTATCCGCCGAAGCGGTTTTGTGGTTATAGTAGAAGGAAATTTAGACGTTATAAGTAGCCATCAGGCCGGTTTTGCCAATGTTGTGGCTACAGGAGGGACTGCCCTAACCGGCCAACACCTCAAAGCATTACAGCGGTTTACCGATGATATTAGGCTTTGTTTTGATCAAGACGAAGCCGGAATATCCGCTGCCGAACGAGCGATAGAAATTGCTCAACGTTCGGATGTTCACCTATCGATAGTTAACATAGCCGGTAGTAAAGACCCCGACGAATTAATACAAAAAGACTCGGCAGCATGGGAAGAAGCTATCCATAAACCACAATATGCGCTCGACTGGCTAATTGATAGGTATCAAAAAATATATGATATAACGACTGCCAACGGTAAAAGATTATTTAGCGATGTTTTGCTAAAGACTATCGTCAGTTTGCGCGACAGTGTGGAACAAGATCATTATTTATTACAACTGGCTAAGATGACGGAAGTTAGCGAGCAAGCTATCCGCAATAAGCTGTCGAGCATTGCGAATCCAAAAAAAGTATTTAAGCGAAAGGCGCAGTCGGTCGAGCCGGCCGGAAGCGACCCGTATATGCACGAGGATCGTTTGTTATGTTTATTGGTGGCTTATCCGACGACGCGTCGATTGCTAGAAACCGAACTGAAAAAATTAGTGTTCAATACTCCCGAGAGACAGCGCGTTTATGAATATTTAGAAGCTAATCCTCAAGTTTCATTAAACGAAGGTATACCCGAAGACTTGAAAGATGTTGAAAATTATGTAAAAATACTGCTATTCAAAGCAGAAGAGCTCTATGATAGTTTTGACTCTAACGAGCGGCTAAGGGAGCTGAATGACTTAATCAACAAGTTGATTGCAAAATACCAAAAGCAACAAAAAGAAGAATTAACTTTGGCAATACGTCAAGCCGAACGCGAGGGCGACGATAAAAAAGTAAGCAAATTGTTAGACGAATTTAACGCCTTAATAAAAAATAAGTAGGAGTGTATTTGTGGTAGACGAAGACCAAACAATAGAATTAAGTGCGGCAAAAGAAAAACTACTCGAAGAGGCCAAACGAGTGGGCCATATCGAGCAACGTGAAATATTTAAACAAATTCCCGATACGCCCGACAATATAGACTTGTTAGACAGCTTGTATAACGAGTTATCAGAAGCGGGAATCGAGTTAATAATTGCCGAAGAACCGACTAAAGAAGATTTTAGCGACGAATGGACGACCGAAGATGAAGAAATTGTAATAGAGCCCAACGCCTTGCTGGACGATATCAGTGACGACTCTGTAAGATTATACTTGCGTGAAATTGGTAAAATACCGCTACTAACGGCCGAAGAAGAGTTAGCTTTGGCCAAAAAAGTAGTGGCTGGCGAAAAAAACGCTAAAGATAAAATGGCCGAGGCCAATATGCGTCTAGTGGTATCTATTGCCAAACGTTATGTTGGTCGTGGTCTGGATTTGCTTGATCTAATACAAGAAGGCAATACCGGCTTGCTTCGAGCCGTTGAAAAGTTTGACCCTGATAAAGGTTTTAAATTTAGCACCTATGCTACCTGGTGGATTCGCCAAGCTATAACCAGGGCTATTGCCGATCAAGCTAGAACGATACGTATACCGGTACACATGGTTGAAACTATTAACAAACTACTTAGAACTCAACGGCGTCTAACCCAAGAACTCAACCGGGAGCCGACCAACGAGGAAATAGCCAAAGAGATGGAGATAGAAGTCGAAAAGGTAGAGCATATTATGAAAATCAAGCAGGATATCCACTCGCTCGACCAAAGTGTGCGTGACGACGAAGAAGATAGCGTTTTAGGTGATTTTGTTGAGGACGAAGAAACCATAACACCGGAAGAATCCGCCGCCGGACAGTTGCTAAAAGAACAGGTCAAAGATTTGCTTGGTTCTTTGAGTGAACGCGAGCAAAAAATTATCCGTTTACGATTTGGTTTAGAAGATGGCAAAAGCCACACCCTTGAAGAAGTGGGGCAAGAATTTAGCGTTACCCGGGAGCGTATTCGACAAATTGAGGCTAAAGCGTTGGCTAAGCTGCGCAAACACAAAGACTCTAAACGATTACTCGACTACATAAAATAAATGGATATCAAGTTCAGTTATCAGATGGCGTTATTAATATAAGAGCTGTATTAGATAAATGATATTGACAGGGCGCTAGAACTAAATATACAGTATAAGCATAAGCTAATAACAAACAGCTTTAGCACATCAAATAGAGACAAATAACAAAACAAGGCACCATTCAAACCCAAAATCAGGGGCCTTTAAAAGAGGAAAAACTTGGACGACAATAGTTTGTCGCGCCTTAATGTTTGTACACAAACCGGTTTTGGAGTAAGTCACAACTCGCAGTTGACGTACCATAACCCGGTTGTTTCAAGCATTGGCGTACAAAAACAAAACAAAACCATGCTCCCCAAGAAGCTAGATTTTAAGAAGGGAGCTATAGAATACCGCAGAAAACGGCTAGTAGGCAATTTGGTTAAAGGAGTAGTCGAGGCTTTTGTAATTGTAGCGGTTTTTGTAAGTGCGCTAACTTCTGTTGGCGTAATAGTGAACAAAAAATTTGAGGGCCGTAGCTTACCTTTCACTTATGTGGGTGACACCTATATTGGCGGAAAAACCAAAGAACAAATAAAAACTCTGTTGGATGAAAAATACAACCAAATGTATATTACTTTTGACGAAGGCGGCTTGCGACGTCAACTAAAGTTCGATCAACTTAATATCGAGATGGACACCGAAACCTTTAGCCAAAGCGCTATACCGAAAAAACCAAACGTTTTGTCGTTTTTAGAATGGAAACGCCTAGAGGTGCCAATAAAAATGAGCGATAGATACGTCACGGGTTACATAGAGCGACGGATAAATACCAGCCAAACGAAATCTGAAGATGCTCAACTGATGATTGACGGCAATAAACTGGTGGTTCGGCCGGAAGTAACCGGCTTTACTTCCGACGCCAAGTTCATTATCGAACAGATTAGATTTGCTCTAGCCAGCGGAAGAGAGCCATATATCGATGTAACGAGTGTTACCACTAAGCCAAACGTACTGGCGGCTGATTTGGCTGATGATCTGGAGAAGGGCAACTCGTTATTACAAACTCCGATAAGTATAAAATTGGGCTACAGATACATACGGCCAACGATAAAACAAAAAATTGACTGGCTGAGCGTTAATCAGTTGCCGGGCGCTAAGAATGTTGATTTTGATTTCTCTAAAGGGCTTGTGAGGGCTTATATACTGGAGCAGGCTAAGAGATATCAGCCGGCGATTAGAACAACCGCAAGCGAGAATGGCGAATCTACTGGCGGACAGTTGGTGATAGAAAATGTGGACGAAGTGGCTTACTCGATAGTTTTGGCGCTAAAAACGGGTAACCAAACTACTCAACAATTGGTTATCAAAGATTCGGGTGACAGATTTACAGCTCAACACCAGCCAGCCACTAACACTTTGGCGGTGGCTAATCAATAAAACTGCACAGTAGAACACCTACAAACACTTTAATTTTGATTATTTTTAGCAGCCAACTTAAAAACAGGTGTCTTGAAGTATAATATTTGTATACGACGCTAGGAGTTAAAGATAGCTGCGAACGAGTTGAATAAAAGACTGGTAATAATTGACGGTAAAAGTATTTTTTATCGGGGTTATTACGCTATGCCGGGGCTAGCTACAAAGGACGGCACACCCACCGGCGGAGTGTTCGGTTTTACCACCTTAAGTCTGGAAGTCATAAAACGTCTAAAACCGGATTATGTGGCGGTAGCGTGGGATAAGCCGAAAACCAATATCCGCGCCAGATTAAAAATTTATCCGGCATATAAGGCCGGTCGTAAACCGGCTCCGCCCGACTTCTACGAACAAATCCCTATTCTGCACAATTTATTAGAAGCCTTTGGCTGGCCACTTTATGAGCTTGATGATTATGAGGCCGACGATATTATGGCTACGCTGGCTACGCAAGCTCGGAAGAAAAATATTGAAACAATACTAATTACTAGCGACTTAGACGTTTTGCAGTGTATTAACGGTCATGTAAAAGTTTACGCTCTTAAAAAAGGCTTAAGTCGCATAGAAGAGTTTCATCCGGCTAGTTTCGAGGCCAAATATGGTATTGAACCAGAGCAGTACCTCGACTACAAGAGCTTAAAAGGCGATTCGTCGGATAATATTCCAGGCGTTCCCGGCATCGGTGAAAAAACGGCGCTAGCGTTGTTAAAGAAATATTACAGTTTGGACGAAATATACAATAATATCGATCTAATCGACGGACGAGTTCACGAATTGCTATTAAAGGGAAAAGATTCGGCCTATTTGAGTAAAAAATTAGCTACCTTGTTTACTGATGCTCCTATCAAATTAGATCTAAAAGCTATGGATATTAATAATTTTGACGCGACTAAGTTGAAAGAAGAATTAACCAATTTGGAATTCCGCTCTTTACTTAGACAACTGCCAGAAATAAATTTGATAAACGAGGAAAAAGAGGCCGAGCTGGCAGACGGATCAACTCGAGCACCAAGGGTAGTAGCTGCCGAGTTATTTAACGCCAACAGGGCGACTTGTATATATGTGTATGCTTACAGTCGTGGCGCTCAAGGAGCAGACCCCTACGCGGTCATACTTGGCACGGGCTCTCAGGTGGCCACCTTTATACTCCCCCAAGATATAGATAAATTGAGAAGCTTAAAACACTTACTCGAAACGACTCCGATTGCAGGCTATGACGTAAAAAGTCATCTAAAAAGTCTTTTTGAAGTTGGAATATATCCCCAAAGGGTAGCTCACGATGTTCAGGTGGCAGCCTTTTTGTTGGATAGCTTGAGGACTCCAAAAACGTTACACGATATTGCCAAAGACGAGTTAGGCTACCAAAATCAAGATTTTACAGCAATTCCTCCAGAAGATGTTTCGATGTATGCTGCCGAATTGGTGAACACTCTATGCGCTTTGCACAAAAAACAAGCTCAAAGTTTTGAACAATTTAATAAAATGACAGATTTGGCGAATAAAATTGAATGGCCGGTGATACCGGTTTTGGCTCGTATGGAATGTAAGGGCATCAAACTAGATGTACCCTACCTAAAGAAAATGGGAAAGCAAATGGCATTAAAGATAAGCAGGGTAGAAGAAAACATCTATAAGCTGGCAAACCAAACATTTAATATTTCTAGCCCTATGCAGTTAGCAAAAATATTGTTCGAAGATATGGGCTTACCTACCGTGGGGATAAAAAAAGGTAAAACCGGCTACTCAACAGCAGCCGGCGAACTAGACAAGCTTAGAAGCTATAGCCCGGTAGTCGATTTAATTAGTCAGTATCGTGAGTTAACTAAATTAAAAAATACTTATATAGATGCTTTGCCTAAATTGGTGGCTAAAGACGGGCGTATACACACTACTTTTAATCTAAATATTGCTCAAACTGGCCGCTTAAGCTCGAGCGATCCTAATTTACAAAATATTCCGGTTAGAAGCGAGCTGGGTAAAACTATTCGCGCGGCATTTGTGGCAGATAAAGGTAAAGTGTTTGTTTCGGCGGATTATAGTCAGTTTGAACTCCGCTTGGCTGCCGTTATGGCCAACGATACCGACATGATGGAAGTGTTTAACAGCGGAGAAGATATACACATTAGGACAGCCAGCGAAGTCTACGGGGTGGCGTTAGAGGACGTGACAGAGGAACAACGCAATGCTGCTAAAACGATTAATTTTGGTGTTCTTTACGGTATGAGTCCACACGGATTAGCCGCTGCTACAGGTATGACATTTAATGATGCCCAAGATTTCATTGATCGATATTTTGCCTCTCGCCAGCCGCTGGTGGATTATATCCAAACTCTAAAAGAGCACGCAGCGAATGCCGGTTACGTAGCCACGGTTTTTGGGCGACGTAGGCCGACTCCCGATGTGAAATCGCCAAATTACATAGTGCGAGAGGCGGCGCTGAGACAGGCGGTTAATATGCCGATTCAAGGCACGGAGGCAGATTTAATGAAGATGGCTATGGCCAAATTAGAGCAAAAATTCGATCAGGAGTTTAAGAACAGCAGCCTGGAAGCCGATGATAATAAGCCAAGACAGTTACTGCAAATACATGATTCGCTTTTAGTTGAGTGCTTAAAAAAAGATGCACAAAAAGTTTCCGAGATAATGAAAGATGTTATGGAAAATGTGTATCCAGGGTTGGGCATTGTACTAGCAGTAGAGGTGCGTACTGGGCAAAATTGGGGCGAGTTATAATTTCCAACTTAATACGGACAAAGTTAGGCAAAACCGCTAACTGTAAAAGTCTTTTCGTACACTAACTTGTTGGGTCAAACAGCGATCCCGAAAAAAAATCGTCTCTCATAATAACTTGGAATCATAGGCCAAAACACCTCGTGGCGAGGATGTTGGCTCTAGTTCAAATAAGTCGGTCTAAGCTATTTAGAACCTAAAAAGTACAAAAGCTACCAAACGTTAAACCAACCGATGCAGAAAATATCTGAGAAATTAGGCTTTCATGAAGACGGCTCAAGCTATACGGACGAAAACGGGCTTATTTGGCAAAATGTCAAAAAAGAATTATTTTGATTTGTTATCGGCGATGAACTTCATAGTTGTTCGATAAACTTTAACGTTGTACCAAATTAGCCAAGCGAATAGGGCAACCAGCCAAACTATCAAAACCAGCGGCATCAGGCTAATACTGCCATGAAAAGCAGCATAGTTTAAGGCAAAAGTTAGGTACGTAAAAAAGACGCCGACAAAGGCTAGGGAGACTACCAGCATATTTCTAATTAGTTTATAGGCAATGTTACGTTTAGTTTTTTCGTAGGTTATTAAAAAGAGAGTGCTTGGTATGTTGGTGTATTGCGGCTTAAGGTATAAAAATCCGAAACCTATTACCAGCACAGTTTGTAGTAGGGGGACTAAAAGCATATACCACAAACTTTTTTGACTCCAGCTATCGGCTTGACCACTGAAACTAAAATGAGTAGGTATTGTTTGAGGGAGCTTGCTCCAGAAATAAAATGCAATCATCCAGCTAGCTATTGCTAAAATGACACAAAAAACAAATATCGCGAGATGCCACGACTTTTCAAAGTGTAACTTCATAATTTAATGATAGCACCAGCGTTATAAGAAGTTATAATTATGGTTATGAAAATTAAGATTAAAAAACTTCGTGATAATGCCGTTTTGCCTAAATACCAAACCGAGCATAGCGCAGGTATGGACTTACATGCTTGTGTAGATAAAGTAATCCGGATGAAACCGGGCGACATTTTTTCTATACCGACTGGCATAGCGGTTGCCGTACCGGAGGGGTACGAAATGCAAATTCGTGGTCGTAGCGGTTTGGCTTTGAAGTACGGCATTGGGTTAGCTAACGGCGTCGGCACCATAGATGCCGATTATCGAGGAGAAGTATGCGTAATTTTGGTAAACAACGGAAAAAAAGACTTTATTGTAAAACCGAAAGACAGGATCGCACAGGCGATAATTGGTAAATACGAAAAGGTTGAATGGAGTTTGGTTATCGAATTAAGCGCAACCAAACGTGGCTCCAAGGGCTTTGGTTCAACCGGATAATAACAAACTGAACCCAATTGCATTAATGAGGCTATAGCAGTTTTCGTTTTGGTAAGGTCTTGGTTTTAGATTATCAACCGCATTATCAACCTCGCTATAAGGAACGTAGAAATTGAGAACTAATAAACCGTAAAGTATAACCAGCTAGCTGTTAACACTTCTTTAAAATACAATTAACTTAACGTTATAAGATTACATGCCAATTTTTATCACCAGTTTCTTAGTTAAACCGCAACGGCGGTTTATCTCCGGTAGTCGCATTCTTAATTCGGTAGCTAAAATCCCGTTTGGTGTGTAAAGCCAAATAGCATCTTTTTTAACTGCTACTTTCGGCTTAAAGTCGAATAACTCCTGACAATATTCTTGTAACGCCGTTAGTTCGGTTGGTTTATCTAGATCTTTTTTGGCCAAGATGTCTTTTACAGAATCCATACGGTAAGTATCTAGTAAGCACAAATGGTTTTCAAGCCGCTTGACTGTTTAGCCAAAAATCTCTTTGGCTAGTAACTAATATAAATGATAACTATAATGTAACAAGTATGCCAGAGTTGCCGGAAGTAGAGACCGTTAAACTAGGTTTAAGGCAGTTTATGCCTGGTTTGGTTATTTCTAAAACCAAGAGCGATTGGCCAAAAAGTTTCCCAAATTCGCCTAGTGATGTCAAAAAATTCATGATTGGTTCCGAGGTTCTAGATATTAGGCGTCGTGCGAAAGTATTGATGATTGATCTTTCTAGTGGCTATAGTTTGGTTATTCATCTAAAAATGACCGGTCAATTGGTTTTTAGAGGCAAGCAAAGTTTTGGAGCCGGGCATCCTACCGATAGCTTGATTGGCGAGTTGCCAGACAAATCTACCAGAGTAACCGTTGAATTTACCAATGGGAGTAAACTATTTTTTAACGATCAGCGAAAATTTGGTTGGATGAGACTTATACCAACCGACGAAATTCCCAATATCGGATTTATGCAAAAAGTTGGTCCGGAACCGCTGGGTTCTAGCTTTAGTTTGCCTCTTTTTACCGATTGTTTAATGAAACGAAAAAACTCCAACATAAAAACCGCCTTGCTTGACCAATCGGTAATTGCTGGCATCGGTAACATATATGCCGACGAATCTTTGTTTTGTGCCGGGATACACCCATCAAGCATTGTTAGCGCCATACCTAAAGCCAGGTTAAAGAGATTGCACGATTGTTTAATAAGAGTTTTGAAACTAAGTATTGAAAAGGGTGGCTCGACAGATAAAAACTATGTTAATGCGGAAGGCAAAAAAGGCAGTTACATTGAGTTCGCCAAAGTTTTTAGAAAAGAACATCAGCCCTGCCCCAAGTGTGGTCGTGAGATAATAAAAATCAGGGTGGCGGGTCGAGGTACTCACGTTTGCATTAAAGACCAAAAATTGTACGAGAAATAATAATATGATTACCGCTTTTATAGGGGATAATTATCCAGCAAGAGAAACCGCGCTTAAAGAGTTCGTTGGCAACTTTTCGACGATTCATGGGGCAGCGGCAATCGATAGACTTAGTGGAGATTCAATTGAGCTTAATCTACTGAAAGATAGTGTAGCTACGATACCCTTTTTGTCTTCGAAAAGAATGGTAATAGTAAGAGGGTTAGGCCAAAATAAAGAAATTAGTGATAATTTTGACGATTTAGTTCGGTATGTGGCCGACACCACTGAATTTGTCGTCGTAGAAAATCATCTAGACAGCCGGAGTCGATTTTTAACGGAACTAAAAAAATACGCCGAGATAAAAGAATTCAAACACCTGGAGGGCGAAGATCTGGTTGATTGGGTTATAGAGCAAGTTAATCAGTTGGGTGGTTCAATAAATCGGGCTTTAGCAAATTTACTAGTTGATAGAGTCGGGGACAATCACCAAATGCTGGCTAACGAGCTTGAAAAACTAGTGTTGTATGATTCAAAAATTACTAAAGAATCGATAATGGAGCTAACCAGCCTGAATCCACAAAGCAGTGTATTTGCCATGCTCGACAGCACTTTTAATAATCAACCAGCCAGAGCTATAAAACTATACAAAGAACAAAGAGAGCAGGGGTTGGAGCCGGGGTACTTACTTGGCATGATTTCTTGGCAATTATATGTGTTAGCCGTGGTAAAATCGGCCAACGGGTTGTCAGTTGACCGGATAGCGAAAGAATCAAAAATGAATCCTTTTGTAATTCGCAAAAACTTAAATATTGCTCGTCGTATCTTAAATGTAAAGCTGCGAAAAATGCTGGACGACACCATTGAGGCCGACAGACTAATTAAACAACGATCAACGAATGCCGACGACGTTTTAAAAACGTTAATACTTTCGTTTAAATAAACAAGGGTTATTTTTTAGTAAGCGGTTTGGCTGTTGGTTTTTTAACGGTTTTTGGTTTGGAATTGGTTTTTTTAACAGTTTTTTGTTTGACAGTCTTCTTAGATGTTGTTTTGGCAGTTGATTTCGCTTTGGTGGCTTTACCGATTTTGGCTCCGCTCGCTTTAGCGTTTTTGGCTAGTTGTTTCTTTTTTCGGGCTGCTTTATTTTTGTGTATCACTCCCTTTTTGACTGCAGTATCAATAGCGCTATTGGCACGGTTCTGCGCCTCAAGAATTTCTTTGGCCTTGCCTTTTTTGGTGGCTACAATAAAAGCTTTGACCGCTTCTCGTAAATTACGCTTGGTTTTGGCGTTACGAATTGCAGCTTTTTTAGTCTTTCTGACTCTCTTCTCTGCGGACTTAATTATTGGCATCGTACGTTTTATCCTTATTTAGTAGAGTTACTTTATCAATCAATGGCAAAGTATAAACTAAAACTTCTTATTTTGCAAAGAATATAAGTACGAAAAAAACTAAAATACGATAGTGCTCACTTAAAAGATGTTGGCGTTTCGCAAGCCGAAGGTTATGAAAAAGCTTGTTTACGTAAATAGACCTTACTCCGTGCCCTTTATAACCAAAAAATACTTCTAAAAATAAGCCTAATATATCTTGATAAACAGCCATTTATGTGATAGTGTTTTGATAGGTATAAAAAAATACAAATAATTTGCAGAAAGATAGAAAAATATAGAACGGACTAAGAATGGATCAAAATTCTAAATCCCAGGCTGTTGAGCGTTTACGAGATGCTCAGAACGTGCTGGTTACAGTTAGCGATAACCCGAGTGTAGACCAGCTATGTGCGGCTGTTGGACTTACCTTAATGATGAATAAACTGGGAAAGCACGCTACGGCCGTTTTTAGCGGACAAGTACCGTCAACAATTGAATTTTTAAAACCCGAAGAAACTCTAGAGCAAAATACTGACAGTCTGCGAGATTTTATAATTGCGCTAGATAAGTCCAAAGCCGACAAATTACGCTACAAAGTAGAAGAGAACGTAGTAAAAATATTTATCACGCCTTACAGAACTTATCTAACCGAGAAAGATTTGGATTTTAGCCAGGGCGACTTTAATGTTGACGTTGTGGTGGCTTTAGGTGTGGCAGAGCGCAATTATCTAGACAAAGCTATAACTGCACACGGACGCATTTTACATGACGCTACGGTTATCGGGGTTATGGCTGGCCCGACGCAGGTGGACATCGGTAGTATTAATTGGCAAGAACCAGAGGCTAGCGGTTTATGCGAAATGCTGGTTAGTATTAGCGAAGCTTTTCAAGGAGGATTAATTGATAGCCAAATGGCTACGGCTTTCTTAACAGGGATAGTGGCCCAAACGGAAAGGTTTCGCAACGAGAAGACGACGCCTAAAGTGATGACTATGGCGGCGCAGTTAATGGCAGCTGGAGCTAATCAACAACTAATAGCCGAAAAACTGGAACTAGCAGAAAATAAGCCCGATGAACAAGAGCCAGTACAACCGGAGACTAACCCCGACGAAGAAGGGGTTATTGATTTACATGAAGACAAAATAAAAAAACAAGAAGAAACGAGTGACATTCGACCAACTAAGCCGGAACCGGAAGAAATACACATCGATGAACAGGGAGTGCTATCCGCCTCTTCAGACTTAAAACAACAAGAAAAAAGTGAAAATAGCAAACAGAAAGACGATGTAAAAGAAAAAGAAAAAATTGACGAAAATGAAAAGGAGATCAGTGAATACAGTAAATATATTACTGAGGCGCCACAAACAGGGGGAGTTCTGACAGCGAACTCGGTTCCCGAGCAAGAACGATACGGTCCAAGCACCGATCCGCTCAGCACTATTCCCTCGGCCGTTACACCACCCTTGCCAACTAAAGCTGCGGATATTCGGCCGATTAACGATAACGATAATTTTGACATTGGCTCACTGGAGAACGATAAAAAACTTGGCCCGGATGTAAACCAAAACGATACTCTAGCCGACATCGAATCAAATGTGCAGAGCTATCAAGATTCGCCACAAAACGATTTGGACGCCGATGCTGCTCGTAAGGCCGTTATGAACGCTGTAAATGCTGCCTACAATCCTGATCGCCCCGAGCCGGTTCAAGCTCTAAATGCTACAGAGTTCCCTTTGGAAAAAGAGGAGAGCGATAATGTTGCTCCTCCCGTTCCTCCGCCCATAATGCCGCCTTTTTCTGAACCAGCCAAAGAAATGTTGCCAAATGCCGGCAATGCTAGGGACGATGATGACAACATCAGTGGCGTTCCGCCTTTACCTGGTTTTTAATTAAAAATTTCTATCAGCCAAATGGTTCAAGGACTGTTATTAGTAAATAAACCGATCGGCATCTCCAGCTTTAGAGTAGTATCCATTGTTAGAGGAATTATTAAAGCGAATACTAAGCAGAAAATAAAGGTAGGCCATAGTGGCACGTTGGATCCTCTGGCCAGCGGCTTGCTAGTTATAGCAGTGGGCCCATACACAAAAAGGCTAACCGCCTTAACTGAACTACAAAAAACCTATATTGCCGAAGCTGTTTTAGGCAAGAACTCTACTACTGGCGATAGCGAGGGCCAAATTAAAGTAGTTTCTTCGAAAAGGCCAACAAGAGAGAGTATAAAATTGGCTTTAGTCAGTTTTAAAGGAGTGAGCCTACAAACTCCGCCTGTTTTTAGTGCTGTAAAAGTCGATGGCATTAGAGCCTACAAACTAGCCCGCCAAGGTTTGCGACCGAGTATAAAACCTAGACAAATTAATATCAAAGAGATTGAGATTGTATCCTACAAATATCCTTGCTTAAAAATAAAAACGACCGTCAGTAGTGGCACATACATTAGGGTGCTAGTAGAAGATATAGGCAAGGAGCTAGGTACCGGTGCATATATAAAACATCTGGTCAGAACCAGGGTGGGAAATTTTGATTTAGATAAGGCCGTTGAGCTTAGCCAACTAAATTACCCAATTTTGCTAAACAATTTAATTACGCTTGAAAATTGAGTAAAATATTGTTATAATCCGTAGGCTTTATGATTTCTACAGCTAAAAAACAATCGATAATCAACGATACTCAAAGACATAAAAAAGACACCGGTTCGCCGGAAGCTCAGGCTAGTGTTTTAACTGCCAGAATTAAAGAGATTACGGAACATTTAAAAAAGAACAAGCATGATTTTATGGCTCGTCGAGGATTGTTACAGCTAGTTGGTAAAAGGCGCCGTTTATTGAAATACTTGGCAGAAACGGAACCGGACAAATACCTTAAGACTATCAAAAAGTTAGGCATCAGACGTCAAGTTTAAAAATTTGATATTTGAATAAATAATTTAATTAGGAGAAAAATTAAGTATAATTTAAATAAATTATTGAAGTAAGGTGGTGGAGCACAGCTATACGTTGTTAAGCCCGTATACCTGAACCCCGCCACTTTATAGAAAGGATTATAAAAAATTAATGGGACAAACGATTAATCCGTTTGGAAAAAACATATTAAAAATAGAAACCGAGTTCTGTGGGAAAACATTGAGTTTAGAGGTTGGGCGTGTGGGTTTTAGATCGACTTCCAGCGTTTTGGTTCGTTATGGCGATACCGTGATATTGGGTACAGCTATGGTCAGCCCAACACCAGTCAAAGAATTTGACTATTTCCCCCTAAGTATTGATTACGAGGAGAAAATGTATGCAGCCGGCAAAATCAGCGGCAGTAGGTTTATTAAAAGAGAAGGTCGCCCGAGCGATGATGCCATTTTGATAGGACGCCTGATAGACAGACCAATCAGACCGCTATGGCCCAAGGGTTATCGCCATGAGGTTCAAGGCATAGCCACAGTGTTAAGCATGGATCCCGGGTTTAGGCCGGATGCTATTGCCATGATTGCCGTAAGCAGTGCATTAATGTTAACCGGCGCACCCTTTGAGGGTCCGGTGGCAGGGCTAAGGGTTGGTTTGGTAGGGGGTAAGTATAGCACTTTCTTGTCGGCCGAGGACATGGCTGAGTCTAAACTAGACGTAGTAGTGGCAGGTACTAAAGGCGCAATTATGATGGTCGAGGCGGGTGCTAATGAGGCCTCGGAAAAAGAAATGATAGGGGCTTTTGAATACGCTCATAAAAATATTCAACCCGCTATTAAACTACAAGAGGAATTGGTCAAAAAAATAGGGGTTGAACCCCAGGAATATATATTAGACGTGCCAAGCGAAGAAGTAGTACGTGAGGTTCAACTATTTTTAGACAATAAGCTAGGTTCTAATATTAGAACTGACTATCCGGAAAGGCATCAGAAGATGCACGATTTGAGGATATCAATGCTCGATCATTTTTTGTCACTGCTCGGCGAGGAGGAGTTTGCTCTGAAGCAGAAAGAATACGAAGAAGCTTATGCAGTGGTTGTTAATAAAGACGTCAGAGACGGAATAATCAAAAGCGGCGCTAGGCCGGATGGGCGAAAAAGCGATGAGATAAGACCATTAAGTAGTGAAGTCGGCTTACTGCCTAGAGCCCATGGCTCTAGCTTGTTCACCAGAGGTATAACTCAAGCGATGAACATTGTTACACTGGCTCCTTTAAGCTATGCCCAAGTGATTGATACGATGGAAAAGGAGGGCGAGCGACGCTATATGCATCACTACAACGCCCCCGGTTACACCACTGGAGATGTTCGCCGCCTGGGTAGTCCAGGCCGTCGTGAGATTGGGCACGGGGCTTTGGCCGAAAGAGCGTTGCAGGCGGTTTTGCCCAGTGAAGAAGAGTTTCCATACACTATTCGAAGTGTGACCGAAATTATGAGTCAACACGGAAGCACGTCTATGGCAGCAACTTGTTCCAGTTGTTTGGCGCTTATGGATGCCGGGGTACCAATCAAAACACCAGTCAGCGGCATAGCTATGGGGTTATTTATGGATAACGACAAAGCAATAATCCTCAGTGATATTGCCGATGCCGAAGATTTTGCTGGCGATATGGATTTCAAAGTAGCCGGCACTAAGGATGGTATTACTGCCTTACAAATGGACATGAAGGTACACGGCCTTTCTATTGAGCTGCTGAGCAAAGCCCTGCTGCAGGCCAAAGAAGGGCGAGCAGTTATATTAGAGTCGATGCTAAAAACTTTGCCTAAACCGCGATTAGAAATGAGCAAATTTGCTCCTCGGGTAGAAACTATGAAAATTAATCCGGATAAAATACGCGATGTCATCGGTAAAGGTGGTGGAACTATCAACAAGATTATTGCTCAAACCGGAGCCGAGATAGATATTAAAGACGATGGTTTAATCTATCTGGCGTCACAAGATAAAGAGTCTATTGAGGCTACCAAAGCGTTAATTAAGCAGTACGTTGCTGAACCGGAGGTAGGAAAAATATACTCGAATTGCAAAGTAATTAAGCTCATGGACTTTGGGGCTTTTGTAGAGATAATGCCAGGGGTAGAAGGGCTGGTTCATATTAGCGAGATGGCTGAAGGAAGAACCCAGCATCCTAGTGATGTGGTTAAAAGCGGCGATCTTGTTTCGGTCAAACTAATAGCCATAGACGATAGGGGACGTTTGGTTTTGTCTATGAAGCAAGCCGCAAACCACAAAAAGTAACAACTATCAACTAGTTAAGTAAACAAGTAAATTTTAAAGATGTCTAAACAAGAACTTCTTGACCAAATTAAGACAAGTATTATAGAAAATAAAGTCTGCTCTCAATTAGCAGCTCAAGCTACCAGTTTGGTCTTCGGCGAGGGGAACCCCGATGCCGATATTATGTTTATTGGTGAGGCTCCCGGAAAAAATGAAGATATACAAGGCAAGCCGTTTGTTGGGGCGGCCGGCAGGTTTTTAGACGAAATGCTGTCTAGTATCAAATTAAATCGTAAGCAGATTTATATAACGAATATTGTTAAATACCGGCCACCAAACAACAGGGATCCTCTGCCCGAAGAAAAATCGGCTTTTTTGCCATATTTAATTAAACAGATTGACGTTATACAACCTCCTTTAATCGTACTTCTGGGCAGGCACTCCATGGAGTGCTTCTTGCCCAATCAGCAAATAAGCAAAATACATGGTCAGCCTAAACGCGTAAAGGGGCAAGTGTATTTGCCCCTGTTCCATCCGGCAGCTGCTCTGTATAACGGTATGATGCGCCAGGAACTAATTAACGACTATCAAGCAATCCCAGAAACATTAAGGTTAATAAGAAAAGGAAAATAATAAAATAATGACAGACAATCAAAAAACTCAAGAAACAGCTAAGTTGGCGGCGCGGTCAGCCTCGCGCAGTGAGGCGATTCGAGCTCAAAGGCGTAGTGTTGAAGCAGCCAACAAAATCGCCAACGAATACCAAAACGCCGAATCTAAAAAGCTCGAAAAGAGAGCCAATTTAATAGATGACTCACCCAGGCTAAAAGTAATTGGGTTAGGCGGCATGGATGGGGGCGGCTCAAAGAATATGTTGGTTATCGAGTATCTAAACGATGCTTTGGTAATTGATGCCGGTAACGACTTGGGCGTAGATTTACCGGGTATTAACTACGCTATCGCCGACACCACTTATCTCGAGACTATCAGGCATAAAATAAAGGGCTACGTCATAAGTCACGGCCACCTGGACCATATTGGAGGCTTACCTCATATTGTGCCAAAATTCCCGGCGTCTGTTTTTGGCAGTAAGTTCACTATTGGCAGGGTTGAGGAAATTTTTGAAAATTTTGGTTTATCAATGCCCGAAGGGTTTGAGCTGAAAACAGTTGTTATAAACGAAACGACTCACGAAAAAATAAAGATTGGCGCTTTTTTTGTTGAACTGGTGAGGGTTACTCACTCTATACCCGGAGCAACTGCTATAGTTATTGATTCTCCGGTTGGCAGAATTATTATAAGTGGTGATTTTAGGCTCGACCCTAACCCTCTAGATCACGAAAAAACCGATATGGATAGATTGAAACACCTGGGTGAAGAAGGCGTTTTATTGCTGTTGTCCGAAAGTACTACAACCGACAGAGCCGGTAGAACGCCTAGCGAGAGTATAATTGAACCCAGTTTTATTGAGTTATTTAACAGGGCTCCAGGTAGAGTTTTTATTGCCATTTTTTCTACGAACATTAATAGAATCCAAATGGTTATAAACGCTGCCGTGCACCACGGCCGAAAAATCGCTTTAGACGGTCGTAGTATGATGAGCACCCTCGAAATGGCAGTTAGAAATGGCTTTGTTAAAGTGCCAAAGGGCACTTTTATTCCGATAGCCAGCGCTAATAATCTACCAGACGAAAAAGTTGTTGTTATATGCACAGGCAGTCAGGGCGAAACAAACTCAGCTCTTATGCGTATGAGTACCGGCGACCATAAACACATTAAGCTCAAGCCTAGAGATACGGTTATTTTAAGCTCCACGCCGATACCGGAGAGCGGCAACGACGCTATGATTGGTGACATGGTAGACGATCTGATGCGTAAGGGGGTTCATATATTTCAACACGCTACTCACGAGCTGGATAACATTGGTCCTCTGCATGTTTCGGGACATGGTAGCGCCGATGAATACAAAGACATGATTAGAATTACCAAACCTAAGTTCTTTGTGCCCATTTATGGTTCCTATCGTTCTAAACAGCGCCATATCGAATATGCAGTTGAAGAAGGAATCCCTAGAGACCGAACATTTAACGCCGAAAACGGTGATGTCATATCTTTCACAGGCGACAAAATGGAACATGCCGGCCAAGTACCGCACGGCACCGTGTTGGTCGACCAAACGGGGGCGATTGTTAGTAATGTAGTGGTCAAGGATCGTTTAATGATGGCTCAAGATGGTTTAGTAGCGGTGGTGTTGACGATTGATAAAAAGAACGGCTCAGTTTTAACTAGTCCGGACATTATTAGTCGCGGATTTATTTATATGAGGGATAACGAAGAGCTAATGAACGATTTGCGAAGCGAACTGCGAAGGGCGGTGCAGCAACGTTTTAAGCGAGTGGAATTGGATCGCTTTAAGCAAGAGATTAAAGAGCACGTAACTCATTTTTTGTATGAACGTACTCAACGGAGCCCGATAGTTATTCCAGTAATTAACGTTATCGGTAAGGGCGTCCAAACTACTGTTAAAACCTCCTCTAATGGTGGTTCAAACGGCACAAGTCCGGAAGAAAAAGCTAAAGAGGATGCAATTTCTCAAGCTAGGCGGTTTGCTAGGTTAAGACAACAATTACTGGGTCAAGAAGCATACAAAAATTAGGTAGACTAAAGTGAAAAAACGTGGTATAATATACTACATATTCTACTCAAACCTAATTGATTTTATAAGGATAAGCGTTAGTAGAGTACAATAAAACAAGCATGGCAAAGAAAAAAAGAAGACCCCAGCGCAAGCGTAAGGAAACGGTTAAAGAAGAGTCAAAAACTAATTATTTCTGGCGCCAGGTTTTTGTTTTTATTTTGTTTGTATTGGCCTTCTTCTTGTTATTGGGGGGTTTTGGCTGGGGCGGCGCTTTACCCGTAAAACTATTCAGTATCGCCAGTTGGGCGTTTGGCTTAATTGCTTATTTACTGTCGTTTGTCCTAGTGTATTTGGGCGTACATAAGTTCAAGAATGAAGAATATATTATTCCATTTATAAAACTAGCGGCTAGCGCAATCTTTTTATCGTGTTTGGCGGGGATGATGCATGTCTTTGTCGATCAACAATCTGCCTCTAAAGCTGCCAGTGTTGGAACCTACGGTGGAGAGGTTGGCTACTTACTGAGTAAAGGCTTGCTGACGTTCTTAAATAGCACCACGGCGTTTGTGCTATTCCTTGTTGTTGCCTGGGTAGCTTTTTTGGTGATGTTTGGCATTGCTCCAAAAAAGATGCTTGCTTGGTTGTTAGCCCTGTTTAGGAAGAAAGAAAGGGATTCCGACTTAAAAGAACTTAAAGAGAAAGCCGAGGGCGATAAGTTCCAAATCCATGCAGGAGTTCCAATAGTTCATCACAGTCCTAACGAAGAGACTAAAAGAGATAAAACGAGCGGACTCAAGGCGGCGGTGGCTAAACTTTCCCCCAGCGAAGACCATGCTGCCTTAACCGCCGAAAGTGATCCCGACTGGAAATTCCCAAGCCTCGATTTGCTTAATCAAAAACAAGACAAAGCAGACCCCGGAGACACTAAAGCTAATGCCGAGATTATAAAATCAACCTTGGCTAATTTTAATATATCCGTCGATATGGAGGGAGCTAACGTCGGTCCAAGGGTAACTCAATATATTTTACTTCCGGCACCCGGCCAAAAGTTAAGCAAAATTGTCGCTTACGAAACTAATATCGCCTACGAATTAGCCGCTAAAACAATACGTATAGAAGCTCCTATACCGGGTAAAAAGGCGGTAGGCATAGAGGTGCCTAATCTAAAGTCAGCCACGGTTCGATTATCTAGTATATTGTCGTCAAAAGAGTGGAAAGATAAAAAAGATCCCTTAATTTTTGCAGTCGGTAAAGACATTTCGGGTAAGCCGACAATCGCCAATATAGGCAAAATGCCGCACTTGTTAATTGCCGGCCAAACTGGCTCCGGCAAGTCCGTCATGATTAACGCCTTGCTAACTAGTTTGGTGTATCGAAATAGCCCCTCAGATCTAAAGCTAATCTTGGTTGACCCCAAGCAAGTAGAGTTGACACCTTTCAATCATATTCCTCACTTATTAACTCCGGTGATTACCGAGCCCGAAAAGTGTGTAAGTGCCCTCAAGTGGTCGGTAGCCGAAATGGAAAGACGCTTAAAAACATTTTCTGAAGCCGGTAAAAGAAATATTTTCGAGTATAACGAAGATCGAAAAGAAGAAAGGATGCCTTTTATTCTAATAGTAATAGATGAGTTGTACGACTTAATGATGGCTGCTGGTCGTGACATAGAGGCTCTTGTGGCCAGAGTGGCGGCCAAATCACGTGCGGCAGGCATACACTTGATATTGGCAACACAACGGCCAAGTGTGGATGTTATTACGGGTCTGATTAAGGCTAACGTGCCTTCCCGAATAGCCTTTACGGTAGTCAGCCAAATCGACTCCCGGACTATTATAGACGGGCCCGGCGCCGAAAAACTGTTAGGCTACGGCGACATGCTGTACAAACCGATAGATGGCAAGCCGGTACGCTTGCAAGGCGCTTTAATTGAGTTGAAAGAGATAAATCGGGTAAACGATTTTTTGCGCTCTCAGCGAGAACCGCAATATAACGACGAAGTTATAAGTATGCCTGTTCAGCTACATGGCCGGGGCAGTATCGTTATGGAGTACAGTGATAGTGCTGCCAGCGACGATTTGTGGAAGGATGCTATTGGAGTAATTATAGAAAACGGCAAAGCCAGCACCAGCCTATTACAACGGCGTTTGAGAATAGGCTACGGCAGGGCCTCAAGAATGATTGACGAGATGGAGAAACGAGGAATAGTTAGTCATGCCGATGGCTCGCGACCGCGAGAAGTGCTGGCGTCGACTATTGACGAAGTGCTGGGTGGCGGTGATGTAGATGTTGACGAACCGGTAAGCGATGACCCCCGAGACGAATACCTAACAAGATAAACGAAATCAAATAAAAGCATTGGCGGCGTTCAGGACAATTATTTGTAACAATTTAAATTCAGTTTAACGATGACCAGGCGATCCCTAAATACACGACACTTTTAAGATACTCTTGGTAATAAGCTCAAGCTTTCAAAAGTTTATATTTTATAAAAATGCTCCATCGCTAAATTGTTGACCAACAGAGGTGGGTAAGTTATAATAATTGCAATATTAACTTCAGGCTGCTATCTAGAAGAGAGTAGAGGAGCAGTCACTAACCAAAGGAAGGACGATAATTTGAATACATACGAATTAGCGGTGCTTTATCATCCGGATCTTGAAATAGATCTAGAAAAAGCCTCCCAAAAAGTAATAAAACTGATAACCGACAATAAGGGCAAGCTTATCGGCGAAGATAATTGGGGTAAGCGTAAGCTGGCTTATAAGATTAAAGGCTTGGCTTCGGCCGTCTATGTTTTTTACACGGTTGAATTACCCCCGCAAGCCGTCGGGAAAGTGGAAGCCAGTCTAAATATTACCGACGAAGTTATTAGATTTCTAATAACCAAGCCCGATTTGAAAGCTATTGCTAGAGCCGAGGCTGTTAAAAGCAGCAAAGAAGCAAAAAAACAAAAAAGTAAGGCCGAAAAAGTAGAAAAACCGACAGAGTCACCCAAAGAAGAAGCTCAAGCACCTGCTAAAAAAACAAAAGAAACTACAAAAACCGAAGCAACTAAAAAGACCGGTACTAGAGAATCCAATAAAGTAAAGAAAGTTAAGGAGTAAAAAATGGCGAGAAGTTTTAATCAGGTAACGTTGATGGGTAATTTGACTCGCGATCCGGAGCTTAGAACTATTCCCAGTGGTCAAAGTGTTTGCAGTTTTAGTTTGGCTTTAAACCGCAGCTATAAAAATGCCGATGGAGAGTGGCAAGAGACAACGGATTATGTAGATGTCACAGCTTGGGGGGCTTTGGGTGAGCGAGTAGCCCAATATGTCACAAAAGGTCGCCCGGTGCTGGTGAGCGGCCGGTTGCAAAGTCGCTCGTGGGAGCAAGATGGGCAAAAACGCAGTAAAGTAGAAGTGGTTGCTCAAGATGTAACCTTTTTGGGCAGTAGAGGGAGCAGCGATTCGGTCGACAGTGACAGTGACCAGCCAGAAACCAAGAAATCTTCTAAAAAAGAGGTCGTCATAGAAGATATCAGCGATGAGCCGATAGATTTAAGTGAGATTCCGTTTTAATAACTATCGGACGTTGTTTTTGGTAGGTTAACAACAATTTAATTATATGTTAAGCAGACAGCTAATTAAGATGAAAGGAAACGAATATGGCCAGAAAAAGAAAACCGGCAACCGGTAGTGTTTATTTCGATTACAAAGACGTTAAAAGTCTACAACGTTATGTTAATCAGTTTGGTCAAATTGAGACTCGCAAACGTACCGGCTTGACCGAAATGCAACAACGACGCATGGCTAAGGCAGTCAAAAAAGCTCGCCATATTGCACTACTGCCATTTGTCCCAAACAATTAATTAATACTCGACAGGCAGGCGCATAAAATTGCGGGCGTTAATAAAATTACAAAATATAGTTTAATAACGTAAAAACGGAGTAAAAATGGCATTTGGCATCACGGATCTTAAGAAAGGAACTGTTTTTCAACTGGAAGGACACCCCTATAAAGTTGTGGACTATTCTCAAAAAGTGATGGGACGTGGCGGTTCTATTGTTAACGTACGCATTAAAAGTCTAGTGGACGGTAAGGTGTTGAACAAAACTTTTAAAGGCAGTGAGGTAATTGAGCCGGCTGATGTTTCTTTTAAGAGCGTACAATACCTTTACAAAAATAAATATAAACTGTTTTTTATGGATTCCGATACTTATGAACAGCTAGAAATAGAAGGTGACACCGCCCAAGAGGCTGCCGGTTATCTCAAAGAAGGAGACGCCGTTAAACTGCAAATGTTCGGCCAAAAGCCAATTAGCGTGGAATTGCCAAAGAATGTATTTTTAAAGGTTGTATATACCGAAGACGTAGTTAAGGGAGATACTTCTACCAGCGTAGTCAAAGATGCCAAGCTAGAAACCGGAATTATCGTTAAGGTACCGGCTTTTATTAAACAGGGCGATGAAATAAGTGTTAGTACCGAAGACGGTAGCTACCGTGAGCGCAAAAAATAACAATCGTGATTTTGTAGAAAGATTCTTCTATGTAATTTTGACTTGCTCCGAAAAAGTAGGTTTTGAATCTAAACATACTCCACAGCACATTACCCTTTTACCCCCCTTTCCCACGGAACCAAGACAAACCGGCTCTGTGATGCAGGTGGCTAGCCGGGTAGCAAATATGTTCACCCCTTTCGATATAACCTTGGCGGGCAATGATAACTTTGGTCCAAACAAAAATATTCCGGTAATTTTAGTAAAAACTAACGTTTTATTGCATAAAGTCCATAATCTGTTAATTAAGGAACTAAAAAGCGTTGGCTTAAATATATACGATTATTACAGCAATGAATTTTTAGGTTATGGCTTTACTCCTCATGTAACTATAAAAAAAATTCATCCGGTTGTAGATAAATCAAAGCCGATAACTGTTGGTCACATAGCTGTTATGCGAAAGTACAAAAATACAAAAACCGTGGTTGCAAAATATAATTTTGGTAACGGCAATGAAAAATAGACTTGACACAGAACTAGTGCAAAGGAATTTAGCGCCAAATCGTAGTCAGGCAGAAATTCTAATTAGGTTAGGCAAGGTAGAAGTGGATGGAAAAATCATTATAAAACCGGGCTACTTTGTTAAAAAAAGTTCGGCTTTAAAAATAAAACAGGAACAACGATTTGTTAGTAGGGCAGCCTTAAAACTAGAAAGCGTAGCCGAAACCTTAAACCTTAATTTTGAAGACAAAATTGTTTTAGATGTTGGAAGTAGTACCGGCGGTTTTACCGACTTTGCTTTGCAAAACGGCGCTAAAAAAGTAATTGCGGTTGATGTAGGCACTAATCAAATGCACCCGAGCCTACGTGCTGAAGAACGTGTTGAGTTGCATGAAAAAACGGATATACGTGATTTTTTACCCAGTCAAAAACCGGATATTGTTTTAATAGACGTTTCTTTTATATCGCTTCGCCGTGTTTTGCCGCATATTAGAAAAATAATAACTCTCAATTCTTTAGTTATTGCCATGTTAAAGCCACAGTTCGAAGTGGGTGGTAGCTTAAAACATCGGGGTGTCATAAAAAATGACGCTATACGCCGTAGGATATTAAAAGATTTTGAAGCCTGGGTTAAAAAATATTTTGTCGTACTTAAAAAGGCCGATTCACAAATAGCCGGCTCTAAAGGCAATCGAGAACGGTTCTTTTTATTAAGAAAACTTTAAAAATACATAAGACTTAAAACACCAGGTGTTCATACTTTCACCGGCCGTTGTCTTGGCTCAATTGAAAAATTAAACGTTAAATTTGAACTCGACAATGTCGTTTGGTTGCATAATGTAAGTTTTGCCCTCGGTACGAATTTTACCCCTGGCTCGAGCTACGACCTTGGAGCCGGCTTCTATTAAGTCGTAGTAATCAACAACTTCAGCGGCTATAAAACCGCGTTCAAAATCGCCGTGTATGACGCCGGCGGCTTGCGGGGCGGTACTGCCTTTTTTAATAGTCCAAGCCCTTACTTCTTTATCACCGGCAGTTAAAAAACTTTGCAAGTTTAGAGCCTGGTAAGCGATTTTAACTAATTGTTCCAAACCAGAATGCTCAACTCCATAACTTTGCAACAGTTCTGCAACCTCGTGTTTGCGCAAATTTTTAAGTTCGTCTTCTAGTTTGGCACACACTAAAATGGCTGGGCTTGGCTTAACCAGTTCGAACAATTTTTGTTGAGTTTGTTTGTTGCTTAAAGAAGCTTCATCGACATTGAACACATAAATAATCGGCTTGGCGGTTAATAGCTGCAATTCTTTCAGCCAACCGTCAATTTCGTTGGCATTTAACTTTTTGTTAACCGTGTCAAAAAGTGGTTTGCCATCATTCAGTTGATTAAAAATTTTTTGTAAAAAGTCGAGCTGTGGCTCAAGTTTAGGGTTGGCTTTGGCTTCTTTTTCTAATTTTGGTAACTTTTTTTGTACGGTACTGACGTCGGCCAGAACAAGTTCGGTGTTGACAATTTCTATATCGTGAGCCGGATCGATTTTGCCTTGAACGTGCTGAATGTTGTCGTCTTGAAAAGCCCTAATTACTTGGGCGATAGCACCACATTCACGAATATGACTTAAAAATTGGTTACCTAAACCCTCGCCCCGGCTGGCACCGGCTACCAATCCGGCAATATCGGTAAACTTAACGGTGGCCGGAATAATTTTTGGGTTGTCATATAATAAAGCTAATTTTTCTAGCCTTTCGTCGGGTATTGGCACAACGCCGGTGTTTGGTTCTATGGTGGCGAACGGATAGTTAGCGGCTAAAATATTATTATTGGTCAGGGCGTTAAACAGGGTAGATTTGCCAATGTTCGGCAAACCGACTATTCCAATAGACAAGCTCATTACGCTATTATAACAGAGGTAGTAACGTATAAATAACAATGACGAACATTAAAATAAGATATCAAACCGATTTTAGAGTAAAAGATAAATGGTTGGTTGGGTTTGCGGTAATGCAAGAAAACGATTATCGTAAAAAAACACTAATCTGTAAAACAGTAAGATACATTGCTAGTGCTTTACTTTGAAAGCGCAGTATAGTAAATAATTTAAGGTTAACGCCCCTGTTAAAAAACTATTTATCGTGTTTATTGCTTATGGTTGTAATTTTTCGTACAATCTGATTAAAGTTAAACAAAGAGGATTTTATGATAAATATCACTAAAAAAGATCCAAGTAACAAAAGCGGTGAAGTAATAAGTGGAGCGGTTAAGTGTGCTAACGTTAAAAACGTCATGCTTAAAATTAAAAACAATAAACTAATAACAGTTTTAATTTTAATAATTGTAATTGCTGTATGTGTCGGGTTCTACTTTCTGTTCATCAAAGAAAGACCCGTTTTAACAGTAAACGGTGTAAAAATTTATAAGTCTGATATTGCCAAAGATGCTAATTTAAATAAAAAAGCTTGGCGGGCTTCCAACAAGAATTTATCCGAAAAGGAAGTGTACGAAAAGGCTAAAAACCACTTAAAAGAAAAGGCGTTCATATCTCAAGGATCAAAAAAGAAGAATATTACAGTTTCGGACAAAGAGTTAAATGAAGAATACCGTAAAAGGGTAGCGGAATACGGCAGAGAAACTGATTTTTTGACCATGCTACGAGAGACATACGGCTGGACTAAAGAACAATATCTAGAGAACCTAAAACTAGAACTCATTAAAGAAAAACTAGTAACAGAAGTAGTCGCAAGCTACAGTGGTGAGGTGTTATTTGTAAGATACGATGTTTACGGCAACGACCAACAAGGAGTGGAGCAGGCTTTAGCGAAGGCTAACGAGCTCAGGCAGCAGATGATTTCAGGCAAGAAACCCGAAGACATTGTCGACTCATTCGAAAATAGCACATTATGGCATAGACCGTTTATTGATAGTTATAAATTTACCGGTTTAAATGGGAGTAACGACAAAGAATATTTCGAGGGTCGAGAGGACTGGCAAAATATTTCAAAATTAACTACCCCGGGGCAGGTAACTCCAGTTTATAAATCTGCAGGTGGTTACTTTGGCGTTGCAGTGTTAACAGCACGGAATGGTGGTGCTCACAATAGCTGGGACGCATATACATCTTCATTTAAGGTATCGATGGGAGAACGAAAAGCTATATATCAATATACGAGAACTTACGCCTCATTATTTAAATTGGTCATTAACCATGTACAAGAGGGTGTAAAATTTATCTATACCGAATTCACTGGCAAAGTAGCTTATGCTATATGCGAACACCCTGCATTAAATAAATCGGGCAGTTGTTGCAAGTTAAAAAATCCCGGTTCCCAAATACACATTGGAAAACTTGAGGTTATTGTAACGGACTCTGTAACGGGCGACAAAATTCCGGGGGCTACGGTAAGGGTATGGTTCAACGGGCAAAATTATCACAATCTTTGTAATAGTGAAATAGACAACCGTGTTTTTAGACAAGAAACAAATCGTAACGGTATTGCTAGGTTTGAACTGAGTTGCTGGGTGCACTACACAATATCAGTTTCACATGCTGACTACGGATATGCTATTGTTGACGAAAACTGGAAACCAAAAAACGGTGCTACTGATACAATAAATTTCCGATTCCACAAATGGACTTTAAGAGCTTCGTCTGATGTTGACAGACGCAACGTGCAGGTTGGTGATCCGCCAGTAGTGTTTACTCACGACATATGGAACGCTTCTAATAAATCTGGTATGAGACCGGGCGCTCCCGGAACGGATGTTAAAGACACTTTTAAATCGACAGTAATTTGGGAGAGCGGAAGTGGGGAGGTCTACTGGGTAAGCAACCCCAACAGCGGAGGGGCTACCCCGACGATGCCTAGTACAAGAACGCACGGACCTCTTGGTGCAGGAAAGCGCATCGAGCCCAAGAGAGTGAATAGATTTACGCCTTCCTCACCTGGAGTTTATTGTCAGAGTATTATCGTTAAACCATCAGTCAGCAACGACGACAAGTCTTCATTTACTTCAGGAAGAGCATGTGTGGAAGTAGGCCTTCGAACTCCACCCGATGGTGGTTTCACTCCGCACGTTGATGTTACTGATTACGAAAAAGGCAATAACACATTTTCGGTAACCCACAGAGTGGCTGCCGACAGAAGTGCCTGTCCGTCAGCCGGTAATAATTTAACAAGGACTTGGTCATACGGCGGCGGGTTGTTGCGTGAGGGCACTCAGACCGTCACCTATAATTGTAGTGCCCCTAACGCCGTTCCTACTATAACGGGAGGAGACACAGTAGTAACATTATATGCAGACTCAACACAGCGCAATACACTCGACGCCCAAGATCCAGGTACTTCTTACTCGAGATTTACTACTATCGGCACATCGACTGAAACCAAGAATTTTACCGTCTACGAAGTTCCTTACACTCGTTTTTACGGCCACGACGTCCACGCTACTAATGGAGACGTCATCTTTAACACCAATCCAATCCCTCCCAACTCTCAGGGTATCGCCTCGGCCTCCCAATACGCTATTATCGCCCGAAGCACTATAGCTATGGCCTCAGCCGCTTTTCACCATAACGCAACCAACCCTCCTCGCGCACCATACGGTCTTTCGGTGGGAGACTATGCCTTCGGAGAGGGGGAGAGATCTTTGGAAGGTAAGTTACCAACTACCGCGATAGACTATAGCCCTGGCGCAGGCGGTAGTCTACCCACTCCCCCAGTCGATGCCAGGGGTGGTTACTACAAAGGAGACGATATTACAATAGAGGCTTCTAATGTATCGAAAAAAATCACCGTCAAAGCCAAAAACATCACAATAAACGGTGATATAACAACAGTATTGCCTCCAGGTCCCTTCAACGACAGTACCACACCGGTAGTTTTATTGATTGCCGATGATGACATTAATATAAGCTCCAACGTCCGACAAATTGATGCGGTATTAATTGCTGGGGGGGAGATTAACACTTGCACAACAAATACAGGTGCAGTTATCCCTAGAAATCAGTGGCATACTGCTTGTCAAAACAAGCTGGTAATTAACGGAGCCATAGGAGCTAAAAATATTAACTTCCAGCGCTCTATAGGTACCCGCCTTAAAGGTAATACTAACGAGGATATGGCTAGAGTATTCAACGGCAACATGGCCGGCGATGCTGGCAACCTTACCGAGGCGGCCGAAGTGATAAACTACCCGGGTTACTTAAACTTTACCAGCTTTTACTTGTTAAATAGCGGTCGGGCCAACTACCAGGCCTTGTTTAACGCTCCTCCGCGTTTGTAACACGTTTATAAATTGAATAAATAAATTGTTGTTTTTGCTAAAATTATTTATTGTAATTTATTGCTTATGGTTGTTTTTCTAGTACAATTATTAGTAAATAGTAGATAAGCAAAATGCCCAATTTATGAGAAACATATTAAAAAAATCAAAGCCCGATTATCATTCAATTCCAAAGTTTAGTGCAAGCAAAGAAGAATCAAAAGAAATTAGTGATTCTAAAAAACCTAGTGATATGGTTATTTCTTCTGTGACTAAAAGTGGATCGATGCATTTAGCTACTATGATTCGAGGCCCATACTCCACCAGGAAGAGAAAGTTGATATTTGCTGGAAGTATATTAACAATTGCAGCTATTCTTTTGGGGGGTTTTCTGTTGATTCCGAAATTTACTAACACCACCAAAAACAATCCTACAACCGAAAAAATCCTTACTGTTGACGACTTCGAAAACCCTAATGTCGTAATAACTCCTCAAACTACTAATGCCTCAGTTGATAACCTTACAAAAGAACTAAAAACCAAGATCGACAAGCAAATTGCCGCCAAACAGAATCCATTTGAAACAGTCTATCAACTTGCAAGTGTTTTGGACAACACTACAAATAAATCGCGGCAAAATCAACTAACCGGTTTTATACAAGATTTCTTAGCTAATCACGAGGATACCCTATGGTATAAGATCGGATCAGAAACACCGGATCAGGCCCAGGTAAACTATTGGAAAGCTTTGCTGTACGTGAAACTAGTTTACAACTATCAGTTTATTATGCTAAACAAGTTTACCGGTTCTGATGGTAAGCTAATTGACACGACCAAGGACCAGCTAAAATATATTGATTTATATCTAGATCTGGCTAACAATCCAGAATCTCATTCTCGTTCGACCGCGCAATACAAGAATGCACTCCTAGCATATGAATATGATCAAACCGAGGACTTTATAGTGTTGAAAAACAAGCTTTCTGGAGGCGGACAATGAATAAAACGCTAAAAATTACTACCCTTAGCTTTTTACTATTTATGTTTTGTGTGGCGGGCTCTTGCATATTATTCGTAACGACGGTATCAGCGGGTTGGCAAGATGATGCGGCATCACTATGGGATGATGAAGTCCCGAAACATTATAAGGTGTTTGTGAAAACAGGTACGAACACAGTAATTTCAAACAAATCTACTACTCCTTCTTCACCGAAATGGGTTATGGATAATTTTTTACCCAAGATTACAACCCAGGGTCTTGGATGTGACAGAGGTAATAATTTAGCTACTCACAATTTTAACTCAGTACTAACTTTTTCAAATTGTAGGGGGTTGACAATCCAAGAAAAAACGGGTGGCGAAAATGATACGTGGTTTCAACAAGCGAATATTTCATACGTGATAGGGGATTTTGATAACTCTGAAACAATTGACATCGGTAGGGGGAAAATTGTCGAATATGGGGCAAGTACCAAGAGCATCTCAAACGGAAACCGAAATGCATTAGCTAAAGTAGATCCCGTATTATCAACAGGCGAGAGTTGTGACAGGCCTAACCCGCACTATACAAAATCCTGTTCATTGCTGATTTACTTTACCCGCGGCGATGCTGGTGACTTCCATATAATATTAGATAACACATATCCTAGCGGTGCTCACACCAGTGGCCACGAGTATTGGTATAGTGGCCCGAAACAAAAACAGTATCGCACTCTTACCTTTAATCCGAATGGTGGCAGTGTTACCGACACGACTCCCGATTTAAGGACACTTATTTCACATAAGTCCGGTGTTAATGCCTTAAGAGAGTATCAAAGAGGCAACAGGGCAAACTCTTTTCCTGAACCAACATGGCCAGGTCATTGGTTTGTAGGTTGGTCTACTCAACCTAATGGGAATTGCGCAGTTTCAAGGGACTGCATTTACAGTGTAGATATGTTCAGCGACATCACGCTCTATGCGCATTGGACAACACCACCTCCCACTCCTAATGGTTTTACGCCGGTTGTGACACCCGCTGATTTCGAAAAAGGTACAACCTCGGTTAACGTGACACATTCAATAATTGTTAATCCGACTGCGGCTTGTACAGTAGCTAATCAAGTTGTTACTAAGACCTGGAGCTACGGCGGTGTTATTGGTCCAACTGGCTCAAAAAGCTTCACAGTTAATTGCGGAGCTGTGGGTGTGGTTAATTCTATAGCCCCTTCTGATGGCAACTCCGTGACAATAACTATTGATAACGCGCATAATCACGGCAATATAGATGTTATGAATGCAGCCGACCCTGGCACTACATACAATAGAACTACCACAATAGACGACACCACAGGCACTGGCCGTATCACCGTCTACGAAGTTCCTTACACTCGTTTTTACGGCCACGACGTCCACGCTACTAATGGAGACGTCATCTTTAACACCAACCCAACCTCTCCCGACTTTCGGGGTATCGCCTCGGCCTCCCAATATGCTGCTATCATCGCCCGGAGCACTATAAAAATGGCGTCAGCCGCTTTTCATGGCTCGACTAACCCTTCTGCGCCAAATGGCCTTTCGGTCATAAACTTTACTTTTGGTTATAGCGAGAGAGATTTAGGAAATAAGCTACCAACTGCGGCAACTGGTTATACAGGAGGCGTCCTACCCACTCCCCCAGTCGATGCCAGGGGTGGTTACTACAAAGGAGACGATATTACAATAGAGGCTTCTAATGTATCGAAAAAAATCACCGTCAAAGCCAAAAACATCACAATAAACGGTGATATAACAACAGTATTGCCTCCAGGTCCCTTCAACGACAGTACCACACCGGTAGTTTTATTGATTGCCGATGATGACATTAATATAAGCTCCAACGTCCGACAAATTGATGCGGTATTAATTGCTGGGGGGGAGATTAACACTTGCACAACAAATACAGGTGCAGTTATCCCTAGAAATCAGTGGCATACTGCTTGTCAAAACAAGCTGGTAATTAACGGAGCCATAGGAGCTAAAAATATTAACTTCCAGCGCTCTATAGGTACCCGCCTTAAAGGTAATACTAACGAGGATATGGCTAGAGTATTCAACGGCAACATGGCCGGCGATGCTGGCAACCTTACCGAGGCGGCCGAAGTGATAAACTACCCGGGTTACTTAAACTTTACCAGCTTTTACTTGTTAAATAGCGGTCGGGCCAACTACCAGGCCTTGTTTAACGCTCCTCCGCGTTTGTAACACGTTTATAAATTGAATAAATAAATTGTTGTTTTAAAAAACAAAGCTTATGCTACAATAAAAAACATGAGTGTCCTTAGTGGCGCCAGGGACTTTTTTGGACTAGATATAGGTACTTCGGCCATAAGACTTGTGCAGTTGCGCGGGGGTGGGCCGGTGAAAGCGTTAGTAAAGTATGCACTTGTACCAATAGATACAAAAGTAGTCTTAAGCGATGCCAAAGCTGACCAACAAAAAGTAGCAAATACTATAAAAGATTTGATAGCTCAAACCAGGCTGTCAACTAAGAATGTGGTAGCCGGTTTGCCGTCTCAAAAAGTTTTTTGCACGGTGGCCGATATAGATAAGCTGAGTAAATCAGAACTAGATAAAACAATTCGCTACCAAGCCGATACTTTAATACCAACGCCCGTAGCTGAGAGTAAAATAGACTGGGTTTATTTGGGAGATTCGCCGAAAGATCCAAAAAAAGTCGAGATATTGTTAGCATCAGCTCCGAACGATTTTATAGAACAACGTTTAGATATGCTTGAGGGTATCGGTTTGAATGTTTTAGCTTTCGAACCGGATTCTATAGCTTTGGCGCGAGCCATTATCCCAGCTGATGCTACTACTCCGCAGTTGGTACTGGATATGGGGGTACACAGCTCCGATCTAGTCATATCTGCTAATGGTGGCCCAAAATTGATGCGCTCCATACCAACCGGTTCAGAGTCGGTACTAAAAGCGGCTATGCAAAATCTGAATATAGACGAGAAACAGGCCGAGCAGTTTGTATACAAATTTGGTTTAAGTCAAAGTAAGCTCGAAGGGCAAGTTTATAACGCTATTATCGGCACCGTAGAAACACTGGTGGCCGAAATAGAAAAATCGATTAAGTTTTACCAAAGTCGTTATACGGGGCAGCTACTAGATAGGATTATTGTCACTGGAGGAGCTTCCTCGTTGCCCGAATTCCCGCTATATTTAGCAAATAAGTTTACTATTAATGTCGAAATTGGCAACTCCTGGCGAAACGTAACGTACCCGCAGGACCGCCAAAACGAACTTTTAGCAGTATCCAGCCACTTTGCTGTGGCTGCCGGTCTGGCAGAGAGGGTCGAGTAAAATGATTCAGTTGAATTTATTGCCGGATATAAAGGCTAAATACATCAAAGCCCAGCGCAACAAACGAACCATAATTTTAAGTTCGGTAATTATTTCGGGCGTGAGTTTAGGGTTGGTGATTTTAATGTCTAGCTATGTTTATATTGGCCAAAAAATCAGGCTAAATATGCTGGAAAACAATATTAAGGCTAATAGTACCAAATTAAAAAATGTAGAGGGGTTAAACAAAATCCTTACCATTCAGAACCAATTAAATAGACTAACGGAGCTCCACAAGCAAAAGCCGGTTAGCGAAAGGCTATTCGCATATTTGTCGCAAATAGTACCAAACGATGTTCAAATATCCAGTCTGGAGGTTGATTATAAAGAGTCAAAGATGAAATTTACTGGCACTGCTAAAACTTTGGAGGCTACTAACAAATTTGTTGACACTTTAAAGTTTACCGAATATATGACCGACCAGACCCAAGATTCGCAACGAGCGTTTTCGGAGGTAGTTTTATCCAGTTTTAGTGTTGGAAAAGACACGACTGCGGGAGTAAATTACACAATCGATTTAAAGTTCGATCCAGTTATATTTAGCAGTGATAACAAGACGGTAACCTTGATAGTACCTAAGATAACCTCAACAAGGTCGCAAACCGAGCAGCCGGACGTTTTATTTAAAGCTCAACCGGTTGAAAGGAGTGACAGATAATGCCCAAGTTTGACTTTAGACAGTCAATAAAACACATACAGATAAGCAAGGCTAACTCGACTATGCTTGTAGCATCTGCACTGACCACTGCCATCGTGGTATTTTCCTTAATAGCTCTAAACTCCCTGTATAAGCAAATGTCTTATCAAAGTAAAGTAATAGGCTTACGCAATAAAGCCAACAAACAACTAGAGGCTAATATTAAATCGGTTAACGCCCTGAAAATATCCTACCAAACGTTTGAAGAAGAAAGAGAGTCGGTTATTGGTACGGCCGATAAAAACTCCAAAATAGTGTTAGACTCGCTGCCTAGTAAATATGATTTTCCCGCACTGGCCACTAGTGTAGATGGAATAGTTGTCGACAGCGGAGCTGCGACTACTAATATAACAGGAACCGACGCCGAAGCTTCCGCCGAACAAGACAGTATCAATCCACAACCGGTGGATATACCTTTTGAGGTAAGCGCCAGTGGGGATTACACCGTGATTCAGAAGCTAATCGTTAATATGCAAAGATCTATCAGGCCAATTAAGGTGGAAACTCTAAAGCTGTCTGGTAATGAAGGTAATATGAAAGTCGACATAGCCGCTATAACTTACTATCAGCCGGAAAAGAAGTTAGGTATCCAAGAAAAGGTTGTACCCGGGCCGACCAAAAAAGCAGCCAAACAAAAAACAACGAAAACAAGAGAGGTTAAAAGATGAAGCAGCGAGATATTGTTATCATTGTGGCTGTGGCAATAGTAAGTGGTATTTTTAGTTTTGCAATTGCTAAATTTATGTTTGGTGGTGAAAAGATTTATAAGCTGACCGCCCCGACCGTTGAACCAATCAGCTCGGAATTTAAACTGCCAAACGAACAATACTTTAATAAGCAATCTCTAAATCCGACTAAAAATATTACTATTGGAGACAGCAGTAATACCGCGCCGTTTAATACCACTACTCACTAGGCTAGAACCCGCCTGATTAATACGGAGCTGGCAAAAAACAAATGAGTATTTTACTAAGCGATACCCAAAAACAGGTAGAGAAGGTTCTTGTATCTAATGGTCTCATTAAAGAAGAAGAACTGGAAGATTTACACATTAAAGCTTCCAGTCAAAATGAACCATTTTTAACTTTTTTGGTTACCAAAGGCCACATTAATAACGAAGATTTAACTAAGGCTATAGCTCAAGTCACTAAAGTACCCTACGTTAACCTGACTAATGCTCGGGTAAATTCAAAAGTGTTAAACTTGCTTCCTCGCGAAATAGCCCAACGATATATGGCCGTTCCCCTGGGAGAAATGCAAGGTCGCTTAGTAGTAGCTATGCTCGATGCCAGCAATGTACAAGCTGTTGACTTTTTATCTAACCGGATTGGGCGGACGCTAAAAGTGTTCTTGGCTAGTCAAGAAGGTATCGAAAATATCTTGCGTCAATATACCGTGGATGTAGGTAAAGACGTTGTCGAAGCCCTGGGTGGTCACAAAACCGATAAACAATCTATTAGTGACATTAGCTCTGTCAGTGAAAATATTCAGACAATTCAAACTGCCGTACAAGATTCTCCTATTAGCAAAGCTTTATCTACTATTTTAGAGTATGCCGCTAAAAATCGGGCAAGCGATATCCATATCGAACCGCTCGAAAAGGAATTGAAAATCAGGGCTAGGGTAGATGGTGTCCTAAGAGAGATTATGACTTTACCCAAATCCACCGAACCGCCACTGGTGTCTCGGGTTAAGATATTGTCGGAGTTGAAAATAGATGAGCATCGTATTCCACAAGATGGTCAATTTACCATTTTGGTTGATAAAAAACCTATCGATCTAAGAATAGCCATTTCGCCGGTGGTGTGGGGTGAGCAGGTGGTGATTAGGTTGTTAGATAAAACCGGTACCAGTTTAAAATTAGAGGATATGGGTTACTCGGGGAGGGCTTTAAGGCGAATACGCGAGGGCATAAAGCATTCTAACGGTATGGTTTTAACCTCCGGTCCGACTGGCTCCGGTAAAACTACCAGCCTGTACGCTCTCGTTCAAGAAATTAAGAGCGAGGAAATTAATATAGTCACCCTGGAGGATCCTGTCGAATACAAAATGGATGGCATCAACCAAATTCAGGTAAACCCGGAAGTCGGTTTAACTTTTGCTAACGGATTAAGATCTATTTTGCGTCAAGACCCGGATGTAGTTATGGTCGGCGAAATCCGCGACAAAGAAACTGCTCAATTGGCCGTACAGGCTGCCTTAACCGGACACCTGGTACTCTCTACTTTGCACACGAACTCAGCCTCGGGCATTTTACCCAGGTTACTAGATATGGAAGTCGAGCCATTTTTAATTGCCAGCACTGTTAGAACGGTTATCGGCCAGCGCTTGGTGCGTCGTATTGCCGGTGTACCCGAGGCCTATGCGGCTGATAATGTAGAAATAGAGGCCATAAATACCACCGTTGGTAAGTTGTTGCCTAAAAACAAGACCGAAGAAAAAGCCATCCTGGAAGATTTAGGCTATGGGCACTTGCCACTGGCTGGGCAAAACGCTTATACTTTATACAAGGGCAAAGATACGCCCGATAGCCCTAAAGGTTATAAGGGTAGGATGGGGTTGTACGAGGTGTTTAATATCACCGAAGAAATACAAGACCAAATATTAAAAAGAGCCACTAGTGCCGAAATCCAGGCGGTTGCCGAATCTCAAGGAATGATTAGCATGAGAGAAGACGGCTACCTAAAGGCTCTAACGGCCAAGACGACTTTAGCTGAGGTAAACCGCGTGGCGGCTACCGACAGTGCATAAAATTAAGAGGGGTGGAATAGGCAAAAATGACAAATCAACCAAGAATTGAAGTACTACTGGAGGAAGTAGTCAAAAAGAAGGCGAGCGATCTTCACTTGCAAGTAGGAAAACCACCGATACTTAGAGTAGATGGGGCCTTAAAGCCTATAAGTGGTGCCGAAGTTTTAGACGAAGAGGCTTTGGAGAACTTGATTTTTGCAATTCTAGACGAAGACCAAAAACAGATTCTATTAAAAGATAAAGAGTTCGACTTTAGTTTTGCTTTTGGTGATTTGGGACGTTTTAGGGTTAACGCTTTTCACGAAAGGGGCAACTTAGCGGCAGCGCTGAGGCTAATACCTAATGAGATTCTATCGGTAGAGCAACTAGGCATGCCGAGCATTGTTAACAAGTTTGCCGACTACCCCAGAGGCTTAGTATTGGTAACCGGTCCAACCGGTTCTGGCAAATCCACCACACTGGCTGCTTTAGTTAACAAAATTAATCAAGAACGCCCCGAGCATATAATTACCATAGAAGATCCCATTGAGTTTACTCATAAAAGCATGAAAAGTTTGGTAGTGCAGCGAGAGGTTCACTACGACACTTATAGTTTCTCGGCTGCCTTGCGTAGCTGTTTACGAGAAGATCCAGATGTGGTGCTAATTGGTGAAATGCGCGACTTAGAAACCATAGCCAGCGCTATCACCATAGCCGAAACCGGGCACTTAGTATTTGCTACTTTGCACACTAATAGTGCTGCTCAGAGTATCGACCGTATGATTGACGTCTTCCCCCCGCACCAGCAACCGCAAATTAGGGCTCAGTTATCTAATATATTGATGGCTATTTGTTCTCAACGTTTGATTCCAGCAATTGGTGGAGGCAGAATTGCCGCCGCCGAGATATTAGTAGCTACGCCTGCCGTCCGCAATATAATCCGCGAGGGTAAAAGCCATCAGCTTGAGGCTGTCATACAAACCGGTGCCGAGTTTGGTATGCAGAGTATGGATAAAACTCTGGTAGGTTTAATCCATAGCGGTACCATTACATACGACGAAGCTCGAAATTATGCGGTTGACCTAGACGAGCTAGACAGGCTAATGAGGGGTTAAAATGCGCAGTATACTACCTAACATTAAACATCAGAGACTTCCTGGCATATATTGCACGGTTAATTTAACGGAGGAACCTCGATGTTAACTTTTGAGTACGAGGCCAAAAACGCCGCCACTGGCCAAAAAGTAAAATCTATAGTTCAAGCCGACAGCGAGCAAGCTGCTGCCAAAATAATAAAAGACCAAGGTCTGGCACCGCTGTCTATAGAACTTCAGAAGGAGAGTAAAAAGGGTTTTTTCAACAAGGTACGATCTAAAGACAGGGTATTGTTTGCCAGACAGCTATCTACACTGATTAATGCCGGTTTGCCTTTAGTGCAGAGCTTGCGTAATGTTCAACAACAAACCACCAGCAAAGCACTTAGGGCAATTATCAGTGAGGTCATAATAGACGTAGAAGGTGGTAACAGTTTTTCGGCGGCTTTACAAAAGCATCCTCAGGCCTTCAGCCCGGTATTTACTAGTATGGTGGCAGCGGGCGAAGTTTCGGGTACGCTAGACGTATCTTTAGAGCGTATAGCTAACCAACAAGAAAAAGACGCCGAAATAGTCAGTAAAATCCGTGGCGCCATGGCCTATCCGGCAGTGGTCATTCTAGTTATGATAGCGGTAGTCGGCTTTATGGTAGTTAGCGTCATACCGCAGGTGAAGGTTTTATACGAAGATATACCAGGGGCCAACTTACCGCTAGTGACCAGAATACTGGTTGCCGTATCCGACTTTATTATTCATTTCTGGTGGTTATTCTTAATTTTATTAATAATAGCCATAGTTTTTGGCTCTAGGTGGGCTCGAAGCATGGGTGGTAAGCGCTTTGTTGATAAGGCCAAACTTACAGTAAAGCCCATTAGCAGATTATATAAAAAGATGTATATGGCACGTTTTGCTAGAACCGGTGGTACTTTGGTGGCTAGCGGGGTACCGCTAATACAAATGCTGGAGGTTACTGCTCAAGCTATTAATAATGTATATATCGAGGAGTCAATCAACCGGGCTATAGAGCAGGTAAAAGGTGGTAAGAGTTTAGGCGACGCTCTGCAGGGCGATCCAAACTTTTTAGAGCTTGTTCCAAATATGTTACATATCGGCGAACAATCCGGTTCCACCGAAGAAATGATGAACAAAGTAGCCGACTATTACGAAAAAGAAGTAGATAACGAGATTAAAACCATATCTACTATTATTGAACCGGCTTTGATGATTTTACTCGGTATCGTGGCTTTAATAATTGTTGCGGCGGTGTTACTGCCTATATACGGATTGGCAGGTAAGACTATTATCAGATAAACTATTGTATTTTTGTTTAAACGGTTTATTATAAATTTATAAACTTAAGCATAAACATACTTAAAAAGAAGGGGTAAAAAAGATGTATAAAAAAGATCAAAAAGGCTTCACCATTATAGAAGTCTTAATAGTGCTGGCTATAGCGGCTCTTATATTGCTGATAGTGTTCCTGGCCGTGCCGGCTTTGCAAAGGAATAACCGAAACACTCAGAGGAAAAACGACGTTTCTAACGTTTTAGGCGCCATTAGTGAGTTTAACGCCAATAAAAACGGTAAAATGCCTCAAAATTTTACCGAAGGAGAGTTTAGATTGAGAGATGGAGTTGAAGGGAGTGGAGTGACTCCAAAAATTGGCTTTTACACCACGGATGAGATTGTTTTCGAAAACAATAATAACCCGATGCGTTTTCGTAACCCGATACCTTCAGAAGATGCCAGTAGAATGTACGTTAAAACGGGCGCCAAGTGTGATAATACAGGATCAGACTTTGGAGGAGCCGGAGCTTCCTCCAGGACCGTAGCTGTAGTGTATGTTATCGAAACGAGCGGTGGTTCAACTTCTGTTTGTCAAGAAAGTTAAAAATTACATTATAGGCAGTGATTGGCAGAAGACCCATGTAAATGGGTTTTCTGTGTTAATGAGAGAAAAATGATCATATTTGTTTTGTCGCTTTTAGGGCTATGTTTTGGCAGTTTTGTTAACGCTTTGGTTTGGCGTTTGCGGATGCAAGAATCGTCTAAAGTCAAGAAGAAATCAAACAATAAAACTAACTCCAAGTCGGCGACTTACGATTACTCTGTTTTAAGAGGCCGGTCTATCTGCCCTAACTGCCAACATCGCCTTGCTCCCTTAGATTTACTACCTATAGTTAGCTGGCTTGCCCTTAAGGGCAGATGTCGCTATTGTAAAAAACCGATAAGCTGGCAGTATCCGCTTGTTGAACTGTTAACGGCGATACTTTTTGTAGTGCTCTATGTTTTTTGGCCCTACACATTGTTGAACAGCCTGCCTTCAATACTTTGGTTTATTTTGTGGCTGGTTATTTTAACGGGCCTGATAGCTCTGGCGGTTTACGACCTTAAGTGGTTAATACTGCCCGATAAAATCATCAAACCTTTGTTTGTAATTGGCTTAGTAATGGTGATTTTACAATTAGTATTAATCGATAGATCGAACCAAAACCTAAGCCAAATTGCCTTATCTACGCTTATTGGCGGGGGCATTTTTTGGGTTTTATTTCAATTGTCTAAGGGTAAGTGGATTGGCGGAGGTGATGTAAAATTGGGTTTTTTGCTTGGCCTGGTACTGCAAAAACCGCTGTATGCTTTTTTGTATATCTTTATAGCCTCTATTTTAGGTATGCTCTACAGCGCACCGATGCTATTAGTAAAAAAGATAAAACCAACCAGCAAAGTGCCTTTTGGGCCCTTTTTAATTATCGGTGCAATTGTCACTTTGTTTTTCGGCCAGCAAATATTTAATTGGTATCTATCTTTATTGATTATTAAATGAAGCTCTTATGTTATAATTTTATTAGTTTATTAAGGGTGGCCAAGCGCACGTTATGTCATTAATAAAAATCATCAGAAATAAGTCTCTAGATGGTTTCACTATAGTAGAAACTATGATTTTTTTAACTATTTCGTCGGTTCTTTTTGTGTCGGTATCGTTATTGATTAGTGGCCAACTTAGCAAATATCAGGCCAGGGAGGCCATGAACAATGTTGAAGCGATTGTCAGAAGTACGCTAAACGATGTAACCAATGGCTATTACCCCATGATGAGTAGTGACGTTAGTTGTAATGTTAGCGGAGACCCGGAAGACGGAACTGGTATCAGTATAGTAGCTGGCAGTAGCGAGAAAAGAGGTTCGGGAGAATGTGTAGTTTTAGGGAAATCCATCCAGTTTAATCGAGAAGAAGATAAAATTATCATCAAGACCTATGTTACTAAACCCACGATCACTACTATAAAAAGAGGAAGTTCTATAAACGCTACTGAAGTCAAGGTCGGAGAAGAAAGATCATTAGAGGAACAAAAAGAATACAAGTGGGGCATAAAACCAACAGCAACAAAGACTTTTTATATCCTCAATACCAAGTTAGAGTCTAATCAATTGAACTCGATAAGTGGAGATAAACCACTGATTAGCGGTTCTTTGCCGGTAGAATTATTTACAAGCGATTTGGAACCGATAGACGAAGACGAAGCGAGTAAAGGTGTAGTATGTTTCGACAACGGTGGCCACAAAAGCAGTTTGGAATTCTTAAGTGGAGGTGCCTTGGGCGTAAGAGTTGAATATCAATCTGATTGTGATTAATAATGGTAAAGCATATGAAATTAAACATTAAAGGAGAAACAATCGTCGAAGTCCTTTTGGCACTTACTGTTTTGGCCGTTGTACTGGGCGGAGTATTTGCAATTTCTACAAGATCAAAAAGGACCATTCAAGACAACCAAGAACGTTACCAAGCGCAATTAATTGCCAATAGTCAAGCCGATGGCTTAAAAATATATGTGGCCGAACACGGCGCGCCCTCTACAACCAGCGATTTTTGTATGGACGGCGCCAACTTAATAAGCGAAACAGATAGCTGTAAAAGGGGTGATGGCTTATACTCTGTTAAAATCACCAAAGCTCCTGGTGCTGACGATATTTTCATTATCAAAGTCTCCTGGGAGGGGTTAAATAGCATAAACAACGAGGTAAATTTGGTCTATGGTCCGTAGGTTGCAGGCGGGTTTTACTTTAGTAGAGCTAATGATTGCCATTACCGTTTTTTCGGTAGCCATACTGGTAGCTACCAGTGGCGCGGTAGTAGTAGGACGGATGTATCAGCAGAGTGTAACTAAAGCCAAATTATTAACAGCGGCTCGCGAAATTCAAGGGCAGTTTACACAAGAAATTCAATATAGTGGCACAGTACCGGTACCTTCACCAGACCTCATTGATGGTTTAAACGCTTTATGCATCGGTAATACGCGCTATCTCTGGAGTACGGATACTGATAATAATAAATTAATTAAAGAAGAGTTTAAAAATAAAGCTCCTTGCAACGACCCCTCAGCTGACCCCCCAGCCGACCCCTCGGATTCACCGACACTACTAAAGGAAACAAACCCTTTGCCTAAAAGCGCTCGGGTTACTAAATTTGATTATGATGACACCAGTGGGCTATATTCGCTATCAATCAGGTTTGTTATAGGCGATGATGATATGTTTGAAGATAATGATATTAAAAAAGATTGCAAAGCCAATATTTTAGGTAGCGAGTTTTGCGCTACAGTTGAATTAGAAAATCAAGTAGCGAGAAAGGTAGAAAACTAATATGAAAAAAATCACTAAACTAAATGAATTAGGTATAGCTTCAATGATGTTTACAATTTTCATTGTGCTGATATTGAGTTTAATAGCAATAGGTTTTGCTTTTATTTCACGAAACGACCAACGACAAACCTTAGACAAGACTTTGTCTAACCAAGCCACCTATGCCGCCGAAAGCGCGATTAATAAAATACAGTCTTTGTTTAGAGAAGGGGTTCTTGAGCGACCGGAATGGACAAGTTGTCAAACAGATGCATCAGTCCCATCGGTTAACAATTTTAGGAATAAAATTAGCGAAGCTCTTCCTAGCGCAGACATTAAAATTACCTGTTTAAAGTGGTTGTCCGATTTGCCTCAATTGGTATACGACCCGGTTGGTTCTAGCCCGGTAGTAGTGCCAATATTCCCAACTGGAGATACAGGAGGTCTTAAAATAACCTGGCAATCTAAAAACGGAGCCAAGACGGACAAAACATCCGCTACCGATAGTCTGACACTAAGAGATAACCAAATACCTACATTAAGAATCGCTGCTGCTGGTGAAGACACTATTAATCGGGCCGGAGTTGTATATTTAAACCCGAGCACCTCGGGATCTGGTGTAAGCATATCGTACGATGCCTCCGCAAGCGGTTTAATTGCTAATGCTGCTTGTAGGGATGATGATTTGTGTACAGTTATTCTTAATACGGGTTTTTTTAATGGCTACTTGTCAATCGCTTCGTTAAATGGAGATTCTAAAGTAGAAATATCTGCAAAGAATGGAGATAGTGTCAAATTTAATAGAGCTCAAGCTAGGGTAGATGTGACTGCTCGTTCTCAAGATGTGTTCAAAAGGCTTATCGGTTATGTACCGCTAAACGACACTTCTTGGCGACCCGGTTTTGTAGCGTCGGCCGACACTTTGTGTAAAAACTATCGCGTTGACGGCAACAATAGAACCGCTGGCCCTGCAGGTGATTTATGCCCCCCACTTGATGAACCTTAGGCTTAAAAAAAGTCTCTTCCTTTAAGTAAGTCATTTTTAGTATAAGGCTCTTAAATACGGCTACTGCCCGCCAGGTTGTTTTTTATTTATCGTGGAAACGCTGGTGAATGCTTTTTAGGTGCGGATTGGTAATATGCGTATAGATTTGAGTTGTAGCAATATTGCTGTGGCCCAGCATCTCTTGCACGCTTCGTAAGTCGGCTCCATTCATTAATAAATCGGTGGCAAAACTGTGGCGCATCGTATGAGGGCTGACACGTTTGGTAATGCCGGCTAGCAAGGCGTAGCGTGAAATCATACGCTGTATGCTACGAGCTGTGAGCCGTTTGTAATTGCCACTGGTGCTGCTTTTATGCCGACCGCTATAACTGATAAACAGAGGCGGTAAATTATCAGCTCTGCTATCAAGATATTTTATTAACCACTCGGCCGACTCGTCGCTGATAAAAACCGGCCTGTCTTTTTGACCTTTGCCGCGGACGGTGAACTCTTTTCGCTCTAAATTGATATGCTTTCTGTCTAAATTAACCAGTTCCGAGACCCTCAAACCGCTGGAAAATAGCAACTCCAGTATAGCTCTATCCCTCAAGCCGGTTTCTTGATTGGTATTTGGCTGTTGGAATAATTTATGTAGCTCTTCTTTATCTAAAAAGGTTACTTGACTTCGTTTTACTTTAGCCAGCTCTATTTGATCGGGGCTAAGAGCGTTTAAATTTCTTTTGTGGCAGTATTTTAGAAAGTTCCTAAGGGCTATTAAGTGGTAATTTTGAGTAGCCTTGCTTAGCTCGTCGGACCTGTCTGAGCCGAGTTCATGCAGCCACAGGCGCCACTGCCTGACCAGTTCGGGATTAATATCGTTAACATCAATATCACCTGCAAAATCTACCAAACGGGTAAGGTAGTGGTTATAGTTGGCGATTGTATTTTTAGAACGACCTTTCTCAATTGCCAGATATTCTAAGTACTCGATAATTGCTTTTTGGACTTTCACGATTATATTGTACGACATTTAATTTAATAAAAGTAGCCCGTTAATTGGTGACATAAGGGGAGAACATTTCTATTAATTGAATAAATAATTTGTTCTTTATAATTTTGACTGACTGTTTGTTATGATAAAAAACAATGACTTATCTAGATGCCATTATTTTAGGTTTAGTACAAGGCGTGACCGAGTTTATTCCGGTTTCCAGTTCCGGGCACTTAGTGATAGCCGGTCAGTTGGTAGGCTTAAAAAATGTTTTTACCTACAGCGTACTTATTAATATCGGCACCTTAACAGCCTTGATTTTTTACTACCGAAATCGTCTAAAACTGATAATTACCAGACTAAACCAAAATAAAGAATGGCAGTTGATAGCCAAATTAGCGGTCGCCACCGTACCAACCGCCTTAGTAGGCTTTTTGTTTGCCTCGCAAATTGAACGGCTTAACAACAGCATCTGGCTGGTGGTAGTAATGCTTATAGCTTTAGCCATACCGATGATATTAATCGGTAAGCAAAACGTCGATTCTACTGATAAAGAACTCGAAAAATCCGTGGACTGGCCGAGAGCTTTGGTTATCGGTATGGCGCAGGTTGTTGCTCTAATTCCCGGCACTTCAAGATCGGGCGTTACAATTTTAGCCGGGCTCAGGCAGAATTTATCGGCTGCCAGGTCAGCTGAGTTTAGCTTTCTGCTGGCGATACCAACGATTTTTGGAGCTTGCTTAGCGGTATTAATAACCCCCGGAGGGCAAGAATTCATAAAAAATAACATCGGAATATTTTTAGTGGGCAATATTACCTCTTTTATTGCCGGTCTGCTGGCTGTTAAATTTTTTATAGGTATATTAACCAAGCGTGGTTTAAGAGATTTTGGCTGGTACCGGCTGGGTTTAGCCGGAATCTTGATAATTTTGCTTTTAGCGAGCATTATTTAGGTAAGTAAATATTTGTTAAATAAGGGAGCAAGAGTATATATGAAGCTGCAGAGAACTTTAATAGTACTAAAGCCGGATGCCGTCCAGCGTGGAATCGTCGGCGACATAATTAATAGATTTGAAAAAATCGGTCTAAAAATCGTGGCAGCCAAGATGTTTATACCAAGCAAAAAACTGCTGAACAAACACTATCCGGTGGAGCGTAAAGAATTCATTACCGGCTTAGGCTCTAAAACGTTAGAAAATTATAAAGAGCAAGGCATTAATCCTTTGGACGATTTTGGCAACGAAGACCCTTATAAAATAGGGCTTGTGGTGCAAAAATGGCTGGTCGATTTTATGACTTCGGCTCCGGTTTTTGCAATGGTGCTGGAAGGTCCGCACGCCATAGAGATAGTTCGTAAAGTGCGAGGACATACACTGCCTTTAAAAGCGGCTCCCGGTACAATTACCGGCGACTATTCTTTTGATTCTTCTGCGGCCGCTAACAGTGCTCTGAGACCGATACGTAATTTGGTTCATGCCTCAGGTAACGCCGAAGAGGCAGAATACGAAATAGGTCTCTGGTTTAAAGAAAACGAACTTTTCGATTACGAAACTATCCACCTTAAAAACATGCTTTAGACTGTGTTTCAGAAGGCGGGTACTTTGAATTATCGAACGTGAACTGCTAAATTGCAGAATAATTTACGGTCCTGCCAACAATGGCTGGCTCCTTATAGTAAAATAATAGGTAAGCTCCGGTAGTTCAGATGGATAGAACACCACCGTCCTAAGGTGGGTGTCGGGGGTTCGAGTCCCTCCCGGAGCGCCACGTCACAGAACCTGTTTATTAAAATATGGGGCCACTGAAGAAACTCGAGGCTAACTGTCTCTAATTTTGCGGCTACTTATAAATACGATTTGGCGTACAATATTCCTTAGATATGCCTGGCAAATTTAACAATCAACTGTTTGAAGACGAAGAGATACTCTTATTGTTTCGCAAACACCCAATTGTAATGCGGCGCGAGATTGTTGTAGCCTCTGTTTTGCTTTTACTGGGCATCTTACCGGCTGTTATTAAACCGACTTTTGGATTCTTTTTTGGCGGTTTAGCGGTCGGTTTTATTTTGGCTTTCGCAGTGATGTTTTACGCCTGGATCGGTTGGCACTTTAGTGCATATATTGTTACCGACCAAAGGCTAATTCAGATGACTCAAAAGGGACTATGGCAAAGGAGTGAAGTTGATATAGGACTAGATAAAATCCAAGCTATCTCATATCAAATAAAAGGCGTCCAAGAAACCATTTTGGGTTTTGGTACAATAGTCGTGCAGACTTACGTTGGCGAATTGGTAATTCATAATGTCAATCACCCCAAAAAGATTCAACAACGTGTGTCTAAAATATTACGCGAACTGGGCTACGATACTATTGCCCCGCCAATGATGGATAAATCGTAAAAAACTATGTTTAAGAAGAAAAAATCCACTCCCAAATTGCATAAAAGTAGACGCTTTTTAAAGATAAGAGCTAAAAAAAAGCTTGATACTAGTGAGGTTGCCACCGAGCCGGTGCCGCGTATTACCAACGAAACCATAACTCAACATAGAGAAGAGGTATTAAAAGGGGCGCGCAAGTATATATACCCCCTTCAGCATTCAAAACATAAAATAGTTATATTTTCAGTGATTATCATGGTGCTGGTTACTATTGGCTTTTTGACTTATGTGATTTTGAGTTTGTACAGGTGGCAGACAACTTCCGACTTTATGTACCAAGTAACAAAAGTTGTACCGGTACCTGTAGCCAGAACAGGAAAAACTCTTGTTTATTACGAAGATTATTTATTTGAACTGCGCCACTACATTCACTATTTTGAAAAACAGCAACAGGTAGATTTTTCGTCCGAGCAAGGCCAGGCTCAATTAACGGAGCAGCGAAGAAAATCGCTGGAAAACGTTATTAACTACGCCTATGTGAAGAAGATTGCCAGACAAAAAGGTCTTAGAGTTACTACTAAAGAAGTAGATAACCAAATTAATTTGCTTAGAGATCAGAATAAATTGGGGAGCGACAATAAAGTGTTCGAAAATGTGTTAAAAGATTATTGGGGTTGGACAATAATAGATTTTCGAAGAAGCGTTGAACAGGGTCTATTAACAAGTAAGGTCTTGCAGGCCTTAGATACTACCACTCAGGCTAAAGCCAATAAAGTGCTAGGCGAAATTAGAGCCGGAAAAGATTTCGCTACTTTAGCTAAAAAGTACTCTGATGATTCAACTACTAAAGATAGAGGTGGGCAGTTAGGCTTTTTGGTTAGCAAAAACGATCGCAATATGCCTCCGCAAACGGTTGATGCACTCTTTAATCTAAAAACCGGAGAAGTATCGGATGTTATAAATTTAGGTTACGGGCTTGAAATTATCAAAAACGATGGCTCTCAAGAGGGAAAGCTCAAAGCCTCGCGCATATTTTTTGCGTATAAAGATATCAACCACTACCTGAACGACTACAAAGAACAACAACGACCCCAAGCTTTTATTAAAATCTGAAGCAGTTTGTAGCAGTTGCGCAGTTGGCACTTGTTTGGTACGATAACGCCTGCAAAGTTACGGGCTCGTAGTGTAGTGGCCTAACACGCCTCCCTGTCACGGAGGAGATCGCCGGTTCAAATCCGGTCGGGCCCGCCAAAAGATAAAAACCGCCGCTTACAGGCGGTTTATATCTTTTAAGAATCTTACATTCGTTATATAGGAATTGTTTTTGAGTACTATAACTTATTTGAGAAGACTGAAGCGATTTTGATATCATTTAACAAGCGCCACCTTAGCTCAGATGGCTAGAGCATCACTTTCGTAAAGTGGGGGTCCGGGGTTCGAATCCCCGAGGTGGCTCCATGCGGGATTAGTATAATGATAGTACGCTTGCTTCCCAAGCAAGAGGCACGAGTTTGATTCTCGTATTCCGCACCAAGGATGATTTTTCCAAACCGATCGTATTAACTGGATAAATGTCGAAATTAACCAAGAGCAGTTTTTAATGAATATCCTTTTCTGTAATAAATAGACGACAATCGACCTTAAAGAACAAAAAAAGACTATCTTGCTTAGTGAAGTATTATGAAACTGTGCCTGGTTAAAGCTTAAAATACAAAAATAAATTGGATTTAGGGGTATAATTACAGGGAAACGATATGTTCACAAAAAAATATTTTCAAGATAGACCACTGCTGTTTTTGAATTTGGTTGTGGTGTTTGGTGCGTTAATTAACGTTGTTACTACGGCTCTGCGCATAAACACCAGTCAATCGATTGCGATAATTAGGTATCAGGTTAATTTGGGCTTGGCCGGCTTCCAAAGAGCCAGTAACTACCACTTGTATACTTTTACAATAGCCGCTGTTTTAATAGCCGTGATGGGTATACTATTAAGTGCCAGACTCTTTAATATTAAGCGTTCGCTGAGTGTATTGGTTTTAGCCTTAACTATTATTGCCTTAGTTTTTAATTTAATTGTGAGCTGGGCGGTTCTTAACTTGCAATAATGAGAAATATCGAAATACCTCTACAAAAAGATAAAGATAAAGTATATCGCTTGTTCGAGGCTTTACCTGGCATTCTAAGTTGGTCAATTTTATTTACACCGGCAATCCTTAGTTTAATAAATCCAACGTGGGCTGCTTATTTTGTTATCGGCTTTCTGTTGCTTTGGTTTATTAAAATTTTAGGTTTGAACATTAGAATGTTGCAGGGTTACAGAAGGCTCCATCAAAATATGGCCTATGACTGGCTTAAAATGCTCAAAGAACTAGATTGTCCTGAAAAAACCTTTGAAAGATACCAACAGGGGGTTTGGCCGAAATGGCATCAAAAGAATTTGATTAAAAATTATGCTCACGAAAATCGATTACGCTTAGATGATATTTATCACGTTTTAATTGTTGCTCATTCAATAGAAGGCAAAGAAGTATTAGAACCAACTATTAAGAGCCTGTTGCGTTGCCAGTACGATATGAAAAAGGTGATACTGATTATGGCTTACGAAGAAAGATGTGAACCTCTCTCTAAAGAAGTTGCTACAGACTTAACCGACAAGTACAAAAATCATTTTTACCATATGGAAGCGGTTTGTCACCCAAGTAACATACCTAATGAAGTTGTCGGTAAGGGTGGAAACATTACTTATGCCGGACGCTGGGCCAAAAAGTACTTAGAAGATCAGCAGATTCCTTATGAGAATGTAATAGTTACTACTTTAGATTCCGATAACAGACCGCACCCGATGTATTTTGCTTCTGTTACCTATGCATATTTGGTATGCCCGGATCGCTTACATACCTCTTTTCAGCCTATAACAGTCTATACAAATAATATTTGGGACGTGCCTGCACCTATGAGAGTAATGGCAGCCGGAAACTCCTTTTGGAATATCGTTTTATCTCTTCGCCCTCATATGTTGCGGAATTTTTCGTCGCACTCCCAAAGCATGCAGGCTTTAATTGATACCGACTTTTGGAGCGTTAGAACTATAGTCGAAGATGGGCACCAATTTTGGCGAACTTATTTGAGATATAACGGTAAGCACGATGTGCATCCTATTATGGTCCCGGTCTATCTAGATGCCGTTTTTGCGGGAACATACAAAAAGACAATTATTGCCCAATTCAAGCAGATTCGTCGTTGGGCTTGGGGTGCCAGCGACGTGGCCTTTTTATTACAACGGGGGTGGCGGGATAAAAATAATATTCCAAAATTCGATTTACTAACCAAAACCTGTCGTTTAATTGAGAGCCATGTTTCGTGGGCAACGGCACCACTTTTACTGTTGCTCGGAGCTTTTGTGCCTCTTTATACGGCTCCCCAGGCTAGAACCAACCTTGTGGCCAATCAGTTACCTGTTATTGCCAGTCGTATACAAACCGTGGCAATGATTGGTCTATTTGTAAGCATTTATTTAAGCATCAGACTGCTTCCACCCAAACCACCAAGATATAAGGCAAGACATCGGTTTTATATGATTATCCAATGGGTCTATTTACCGTTTACGACGATAATATTTAACAGTTTTGCGGCAATTAACTCTCAAACAAGGCTGATATTCGGCCGTTATGTAGGTAAGTTCGAAATTACCGAAAAAAAGGTAAAACAATAGTTAAAAAAGTGCTTTTCTTACGTCTTTCGGCAATTGCATATTGCTCTTATACGACAAATATTTTACGGCAGCTGCCGCATTAAAGCGTTTTAATACCGAAGCTACGTATCTGTCTAAATCCAGGCTGGTCACGACGGGGCCGTTTAGGTCGCGGTAAACCAGTCGTAAAACGGATTGAACAAGCATATTGGCATTTTTAGCCGGTTGACTGATGTGATCTATGGATTTTTTAATGGAGGTAAACAGCTTATATTCGTAAAAAGGCTCTAGTTTACCACTTCTTTTTTTAACCATTACAGCTTGAAGCATATCGATAGATTCATAAGTGGTGAAGATCGAATTACAGTTGGTACAACGATGTCGTCTCCAGGTTTTGTGAAGCTCCTTGTTATAGCGACTGTTCGTAATTTTAGTCTTAGAACCACAATATAAACATACCATGTCAATATATTGCCATTTAACTATAAAAAAAACAAGTGGAAAAAAAGACGTGTCTTTGTGGAAACACGTCTTTTTTTATAATATTCTGAACTGATCGTAAGCCCGTAATTTAGCTAGTCGTACGCTTGGTACGTCTGATGCGGTTAACGAACTCCTTTGATGAGCGCAGTTCTTCGTAAAACAGCACGAAACTGTCTAACGGTGAATTGTTACTCAAGTAAAACGCCTCGTTTAACTTATATATAATAACACAAAAGTATCTAATATGTCAATAGTGTTTATGTTTACTTTACTATTTATTGTATAAAACAGGGGGTATACTATCTTTTGTATGTCACAAAAAATTAAATACTCGGTAGTTATTCCGGCCTACAGCGAAGCGACAATTATAGAAAGTAGCTTAAAAGGGGTGGCTCAGTGCTTGGAATCGGATAAAATCCGCAATAAACTAACAGAGGTTATAGTTGTTGCGGCAGATAGCCCGGATAATACGGCCGAGCTGGTGCTTTATCAACGAAAATTATTTAAGAACCTTAGATTAATAAAGCCCGGGTCAAAAGTGGGAAAGGGTAGAGATGTTAGGGCCGGCGTTTTAGCCGCCAAGGGAAATTATATTTTGTTTTTAGATGCCGATATGGCCACTCCGCCACATCACATAAAGGAAGCGTTTGATAAGATTGAACAGACGGGTGCTGATCTGCTCATAGCCGATAGGCCACTCAATAAGATCCACAATACTTTGTCTAGAAAGGTAGTATCTGTTTTATCTAATTGGATAATTCGCATACTTGCTACTCCGGGGATTAAAGATACTCAATGTGGTTTTAAGGTATTTAAACGAGAAGTTGCCTATAAGCTGTTTACTCCGTTAGAAACGCTGGCTTGGGGTTTTGATGTTGAGATTTTGGTGCGTGCGAGGGTCCATGGTTACTCAATAGAATTCTTAAAAATAAATGACTGGCATGATCCTAAAGAAGATCGCCAAGGATTGGTTGGCGAATCGCAGCTCCATGCTTATATATCTACCATGGTCGAATTGATAAAAATTGCATATAAAAGACTGACAAGATACTATAAGTAAGCTTTTGCAACAATTTGCCGTTTATTTTTCTACCAGGTTGTGTATCGGAGTATATTGCCGGTAGCTAACGCCGGCTAGTTTGAGCATCTTGCGAGAGGCTTTAGCTTCTTTAGAATTATGATATTTATCCGATTCGTAAATAATCTCTTTTATACCTTTTTGGATGATTACCTTGGTGCATTCATTACAAGGGAATAAGCTGCAGTACATTTTCGCCCCTTCGGTACTTCGAGGAGCGTTTAAGACCGCGTTAGCTTCGGCATGAACTACGTAAGGATACTTGGTTTTGGCAAAGCTACCTTGGCGCTCCCATGGCAGCAAATCGTCGTCACAACCTCTAGGGAAGCCGTTGTAGCCAAAGCTAATAATTATATTATTATCGCCGACGATACAGGCTCCTGTTTGGGTGTTAGGATCTTTTGATCTTTGGGCGATAATACGACACATCTGCATAAAAGTTTCGTCCCAACTATAGTAGTTACTGCGCTTCATGAAGTTTAAATATCTCAAAATGGTGGGCCCTAGAGGATTCGAACCTCTGACCTCTTCCACGTCAAGGAAGCGCTCTAGCCAACTGAGCTAAGAGCCCAAAACTCAAGAATACTAATAATATAACAGGCTAAAGACGAAATTAACAAGTTTCCACAATGTGGATAAAATTATACTAGCCATTATTGGCTAGTTTGTGTATACTAGCGATTACAGGTGCAGTTTTGTCAGGTGTGTTGAGCAAACACTCGGAGGGTGAGTGCTTGTCCTAAAGGGGTAAAACCCTGGCTGCGAGATAAGACAAGCCCGAGTGGTAGTATAACATCCTGATATAAACAGGAGCCCTATATAAAAACGCGCAAGTAACCTAAGACGACAATGTCGTAAATTAATGTTAACTGCGCGTTTTTAATATTTTTACGGTATCTGTACAATATATGTGAGGAGAACAAAGGCAATGAAATCGTCGGATAGAATACAGACTATGAGACACAGCCTAGCTCATATAATGGCTGCTGCCGTACACAAATTATGGCCACAGGCAAAATTTGGTGTAGGACCGGTGATAGATAATGGTTTTTATTACGATATTGAAATAGAAAAAACCACTTTGTCGGAAGAAGACTTTAGTAAGATAGAAAAAACAATGAAATCGATAATTGCATCGGCTTTGCCGTTCGAAAAGACGGAGATGGGCGTAGATGCTGCTATTGATTGGGCAAAAGACAGCCACCAACCTTACAAGAAAGAGCTGCTGGAAGATTTAAAAAACAGAGGTACTACCGGGTTGAAAGAAATAGATTATCAATCGGTATCTCAGGGTGTAAAAAAAGTTACGCTATACAAGACGGGAGACTTTGTTGACTTATGCCGAGGGCCCCACGTAACAAGCACCAAGGATGTTGGCGTTTTTAAGATAGTCAGTGTAGCGGGAGCCTACTGGCGAGGAAAGGAAACCAATCCTCAAATGCAACGACTCTACGCTGTAGCTTTTGAAACCCAATCGGAGCTTGACGAATATCTAGAAAAGGTAGAAGAGGCTAAAAAACGCGATCACCGTAAATTGGGCAGGCAACTTGGCTTGTACCATATAGACAACCAGGTCGGTAACGGGTTGATTTTGTGGCACCCCAAGGGCGCATTGATATGGCGTAAGATTGAAGATTACTGGTATAAGGAGCATTTAAGAAACGGATATGATTTAGTAAGGAGCCCACACATCGGTAGCAGGCTGTTATGGGAAAAGTCAGGGCACTGGGGCTTTTACAGTGGCAGTATGTATCCACCCTTGGAGGCTGGCCAGAGTCTGGAGGACGTTAAGAATTCTAAATCTGTAGCTAAATCGGAACAATATTTGCTGAAACCGATGAACTGCCCTTTTCATATCCAGATATATAAAAACAAGCTGTACTCGTATAAAGAATTGCCCTTGAGATGGGCAGAAATGGGTACGGTGTATCGCTTCGAGAAAACAGGTGAACTTTCCGGACTAACAAGGGTCAGGGGGTTCACCCAAGATGATGCCCATATTATATGTCGGGAAGATCAAGTTGAACATGAGTTAAAGCAGGTAATCGATTTTATACTAGATATTTATAAAGCTTTTGGGTTTGACAAGCAGGCAGTACAAGTATATCTGTCTTTGAGGGATCCAAATGATAAAGCAAAATATGCCGGAGATGATAAAGGGTGGGAGTTCACGGAAAAGGTGCTACGCCAGGTGTCCGAAGAGAAGGAGTTGGATTATATCACGGAGGTTGGTGAGGCCGCTTTCTATGGTCCGAAACTGGATTTTAAATTGAAGGACGTAATAGGCCGGGAGTGGCAGTGTTCGACCTTACAGTTTGATTTTAATCTGCCCAATCGTTTTGATATGACTTATGTTAACGCCTCAAGCCAAGAAAAAAGACCGTATGTGCTACATAGGGCTTTGTTCGGATCAATGGAGAGATTTATAGGACTTTTGATAGAACATTATAATGGAGCTTTTCCGCTATGGTTGTCGCCGGAACAATTGAGAGTAATTACCGTCAATCAAACTGAAAAAATAGTAAATTATGCAAAAGAGGTTGTAAAAAACGCTGTAGATTTAGACATTAGGGCGGTGTTAGATGACTCTAATGAGTCTGTCGGTAAAAAAGTGAGGATGTCTGAGTCTCAAAAAATACCTTACACAATCGTAATTGGCGACAAAGAAGTTGAAACTGGTAAAACCACCCCTAGAATTCGAACAGACCTGCTTGTTCAGCCGGCAAAATCAATTAGGTTGGATAATTTCATCAGGACTCTATCTAACGAGTCCAAGGCTCGAGTGAGTAGAACCACCATCTAGCTATCATGAACAGAAAGTTTAGAGATGATGTTTATAACCTGGTATGTGCTATTCCCAAGGGTAGAGTTATGACCTATGGCCAGATTGCGGCCTTGTGTGGACACCCTAATGCAGCCAGAGTGGTCGGTCAAATTGCCCATTTCGGACCGGAATACATTCCATGGCATAGGGTAGTTAACTGCAAAGGAGGGATGGCTAGAGGCTTTTCGTGGGGCGGGAAAACCGGGCAAGGCAGATTACTGAGCGAAGAGGGGGTAAAAATAATAGACGATTACTTGATTTTAGCGAATTATCTATGGTGGCCCGAAAAATAAAATTGTTAGTTATTGTTGGACCAACGGCTAGTGGAAAAACGACTTTAGCTATACAGGTTGCCAAAATTTTTAATGGTGAGGTAGTTTCTGCAGACTCGCGAGCTGTATATAAATATATGAATATCGGAACTGCGAAACCGGATATTGAAGAGCAAGACGGAATAATACACTGGGGAATAGATTTGGTCGGCCCGAATGAGACGTTTACCGCATCTGACTATAAAAAATATGCTTGTCAAAAAATACGCGAGATTGCTTCTAAAAATAGATTGCCTATCTTAGTTGGGGGTAGTGGATTATATATCGACAGCATAATTTATGACTATTCGTTTGCGCCACCAAATAAGACAGTTAGGTCAAAAATGCAGTCACAATCAATTGGGCAGTTAAACGAAATCATTAAGAAAAGACAACTCGAACTGCCAAATAACTACAAAAACAAGCGTTATTTAATTAGGACTATAGAGGTCGGAAACAGGCGAGTATCTAAAAACGAGCGACTGCTACCCGGTACTGTCATGGTTGGGCTGTGGCCTGATAAAGAGGCCTTAAAAGGGCGTATTAACAAGCGACTAAAAGATATGGTAAGTAAAGGGTTGCTACCAGAGATAAAAAAATGTAGCGAATTATACGGATGGGATTCTATTGCTATGAACGGAGGGGTATATAAATCTTTTAGAGGGTATATCAAGGGTGGTGAAACGCTCGAAAGTGCTATAAACAGTAGTATAAAGAGTGATACGGCCTTGGCGAAAAAACAACTCACTTGGTTTAAGCGTAACAAAAATATCATTTGGTTCGAATCCGTAGAACTAGCAATGAACTGGCTAGTAACGGAGCATAAGGGTACAATATAACAATGCGAATTTTAGCAATTTGGGTTGGTAAGTTAGTATATTTGGCGTTAAAAATTAGCAAGCATCAGGGGGCAGCTCTACCAGGTTATATAGCAGAAGTAATTTGCCATAGTATATTGGAAAAGAGTCTTCAGCAACTACCGCATGGCGTAGTGATAGTAACTGGCACCAATGGTAAAACTACTTCTGTAAAAATGCTTAGTCACGTTTTAAGCAAAAAGTATAGAGTTATCAATAATCCGACCGGAAGTAACTTTACTAGAGGTATAGCATCGTCGATAGTTTGGTATAGTAGTTGGACGGGTAAGCTTAAGTACGATATTGGTGTTTTTGAGCTAGACGAAGCTTACGCTGCTAAGTTCGTAGACAGATATAGCCCACGGGCGGTTTTGGTACTGAACGTGATGAGAGATCAAATGGATCGTTTCGGAGAAATAGATTATGTGGCCAAATTGATTGGCAAGGTGGTAGCAAAAACAACCGAAGTGGCAGTATTAAATCGAGATGATAAAAGGGTAGCAGAAATGTCTAAAGACGCTTCCTGTGAAGTATTGTGGTTTGGAGTGGATAAGGGGCTTGTTGATATTTTTGTAAACGACGACGAAATGTACTACATTGGCCGCCAAACTACGGCTAAAGCTGCAGTTAAAGCCCATAGCGAGCTAATAAAATATGATAATTTCGGGAACATCGAAATAAAGTTACACAAAAAAATTATTAAGTTAAACATAAAGGACATTACCAGCTACAATGCTTTGAACGTTACAGCTGTAGTCTTGTTGGCTAAAAGGCTCGGTATAGATAGCAAAGAAATTGTTTCCAGCACTTCCGAGATTAAGCCTGCTTTTGGTAGAGGGGAGTGCATTAAATATGATAAAAGCAATATCATATTACAGCTCGTAAAAAACCCTGGCGGTTTTAGGCAGGCGTTAATCACAGGAAAAAATATTAGCAATAGCGCTACCATGATTGCCATTAACGATGATTACGCAGATGGCAGAGACGTGTCCTGGCTTTGGGACGTAGATTTTGTGAATTATTTGAGTGATAAAAGTAAAAAAATTATTGTAAGTGGAGATAGAGCTGCCGATATGGCTTTAAGGCTGAAATATGACGAAATTAGGACGTATTTGGTTGAACCGGATTTAAAAAAAGGGCTGCAAGCTCTGGCGGGAGTTACAAAAGTGAATCATACAGCAATCATTTATACTACCTATACTGCAATGTTGCATCTAAGGGCAATGTTATATAAAGACTTAAGGCGTTAGGCATTAAAAGAAATGAAAAAAATTAATATAGTACATCTTTATCCGGAAGAGATGAATATGTATGGAGATAGCGGTAATGTATTAGTGTTGGCCCAAAGGCTAAAGTGGCGAAATATTGGCTACCAAATTACGAGAGTGGGAGTAGGAGAGACTATCCCAATAGAAACACATATTGTAGTAGCTGGGGGTGGTCAAGATGCAAACCAGCAGACAGTAGCAAGCGATTTGCAGAGAAAAGCTGTGGCAATAAAGAAATTGGCGGATAACGAAATTCCGATGTTGATGATTTGTGGGATGTATCAGCTTTTTGGTCACTATTTTAAAAATGCTAATAAAAGAATAAAAGGCATAGGACTATTTGATATGCATACAATTGCTGAATCAAACAGACTAATTGGTAACATATCAATAAAAACGAAATGGGGAGAGATAGTAGGTTACGAAAATCATAGTGGACGTACTTATTTGGACTCACTTGATACTAAATTTGGGGCCGCCTCGCTAGGTATGGGCAACAACGGAAAAGATAAAACGGAAGGTGCGATATATAAAAATGTATTCGGGAGTTATCTGCATGGTCCACTATTGGCTAAAGCTCCTGAGTTTGCAGACTATTTGTTAAGCCTAGCGCTACTTCGGGCTGGTTCACCAATAAGACTAGATGATGTTGACGATAAGCTTGAGTATTATGCAGCCTCCGTTGCAAAAAAGAGACGTCGCTAGATAAGCAAAAATATCGTCAAATCGATTATATGTTGGTACAATGAGTACATGATCGAACAATTGTTTGGCTCAAAAACTCGAGTAAAGTTATTACAACTTTTTTATCGAAACCCTAACAGGTCTTTCTACGTGCGAGAAATTACCAGGAAAATAGAAGAACAAATAAACTCTGTAAGAAGAGAACTGGCTAATCTGTTAAGTGTTGGTATTATTAGTTCAGATACCAACAATAATCGTTTATATTACGAAGTAAATCAAAAATTTGAACACTATGACGCTCTGCGCAGCATTTTTGCGGATAAAAAGTACACTCAACCTAAAAAAGATGATAAGAAAAGTAACGAGGATATCAAATCTAAAGAAGCGAAAGAGCAACGAGTTCTACCTACTCCAACGGAAGAAGCTAAAGATCAGTTTATTGAAGCCTTAACCAAGAGTGGCAATATAGATATTGCTCTTTACACTGGACAATTCACTAGAGATGAACTAAGCGGTGTAGATATTTTAGTGGTAGGAGATGTAAATGGAGCAACCCTAGAGAGCCTAATATCTGATTTTGAGCAAACAGAAAAAAAGCGAATCAGATATTGTGTTCTGTCCCCAGAAGAGTACAGGTATCGCAAACAAATCAATGACCGATTTGTTACAGATATTGCTCTTTCAAAGAAGATAGTTTTTATAAATAAAGATAATTTACTATAAAACAAGGAAGGTTTATTAGGGTATGGAAATAAAATATTATGGTGCTAATTGCCTACGTCTAGCAGATAAAAAAGTGTCAATTACGATTAATGATGAATTCAAAAAGCATGGACTAAAAGGAGTTACAAAATCTAACGATATCTGTATCTTCACTGATACTGGTAATAAAGAGTATGCCGGCAGGTTTATTATAAATGGTCCTGGTGAGTATGAAATTTCGGGCGTGTCCGTAAAAGGGATTGCCGCAAAAAGTATGATTAATAAAGACGATACGTCGGTAGTTATTTATAGGATTGAGTATAACGGCTCAATTTTGGGAGTTATAGGCAATATTTATCCCGAACTGAACGATGATCAGTTAGAGTCTTTAGGCATAGTGGATGTATTGTCCATACCAGTGGGCGGTAATGGTTACACTGTCGACGCTCATGGAGCTGTGCAACTTATAAAGTTAATTGAACCAAAAATAGTAATACCAACGCACTATCAAGAATCGGGCGTTAAGTATGAGGTGCCGCAAGCTGAACTAGACGTTTTTCTGAAAGAGCTTGGAGTGACAGAACACACAACTCAAGATAGCTTAAAACTGAAAGATATAGACTTAACAGGAAGTGCTCGTCTAGTTGTGTTAAAGAGAGCTATTTCTTGAAAATAATAAAGCTTTAAATAATACCTTTCTTTTTGAGTGTGCGTATCGCTTGGGTACTAATTTTTAATTTAACCTTTTTGCCGTTTATTGTGATTGACTTGGTCTGTAGATTAGGTTTCCAGGTTTTGCCAGTTCGTCGTTGCGAGAAACTAACATTTTTCCCAAACTGCTTACTTTTACCGGTTATATCGCATTTTTGCATGGTTTACTTACTCACTATGTAGAATCAGTTGTTGATTCTATCTATTAACACTCATATTGTCAAGATAAGTTTTGATATACTTATTTCAATGACTGACTTCGGCAATCCCATTATTACAATTACTATGGCTCTGCTAGCAATTGCTATTGCTATAACGGTACATGAATTTTGTCATGGTTTAGTAAGCAATTTATTAGGCGATAGTACAGCTGAGCAATCTGGTCGGTTAAGTTTAAACCCTCTAGCACATATAGATCCTCTAACGACAGTGGCTTTGCCGATTATTTTAATATTAATGAAGCTACCGCCGTTTGGAGCTGCAAAACCGGTGCCGATTAACGTCAATAAGTTAAAATATCAAGAATTCGGTATGGCTATGGTAAGTGTAGCTGGGCCGTTGAGTAATTTGTTGTTGGCGCTGTTTGGAGGACTAGTTTTGAGAATATTTGGCACTCTTAACTCCAGCTTATGGGTCAATTGGTGGGTTTTGTTCGTTTCGATAAATATCGCATTCTTTATATTTAATTTAATACCGTTTCCTCCACTAGATGGATCCAGGGTATTATTTGCCTTCGCTCCGGAAGTTGTTCAAAAGTTTATGCTACAAATTGAGGCATTTGGTATTTTTGCCATTTTTTTGTTTATGTTTATGGTATTTCCTTTGATTTCACCGACGCTACAACAAGTTAATGGCTCAATAATCAGTTGGCTACTGGGGCTATAAAACTAATACTGATGTATACTAAGATTGGCGCCCATCGTCGAGCATTGATTTCTGAGTAATAGATGCGATAGGGAGCTTGATATTTATTAACTCCGTGGAGTTAATGTGAAAGCACCCACCTTGGTTTTCCAGCAGGAATCCAAACGAATGGTGGGCGCCACACAAGTGACGTTGAGCGGGTGATAACAGTGTTTAACATAATAATACGCACTTTTATCGCTACATTATTGTAAAAACGGGGTGTGGCGCAGTTGGCTAGCGCGTACGGCTGGGGGCCGTGAGGTCGCAGGTTCGAATCCTGTCACCCCGACCATCAAGACATAGTTATGAAAACTCTTAAATTCAGCTCCGATCAAGTTGAAAATATAGTAAATAAAAAATATTCATGTACTTGGAGGCTATTTGACGATAAAGATTTAGACGTTGACGATCATTTAGAATTTATTGACAGTGGAACAAAGAAAACTTTTGGATATGCCACAATTACAAAGATAACTATCAAAAAGATTAGAGATATCGATGATTACGATAAACTTAATCACAAATCGTATCCGAGTCAAAAAGCTATGTTGGCGGATTTCAAAAGGTATTATGGTAAAAACGTAACTCTTGGTTCGGTTGTTAAGGTAATCGAGTACGACTATAGCCAAGATAGACCCAAAAAAGAAAAAAAAGATGAAGTTGCAATAAAAGAAGTTAAGATATTTACCGATGGCGGATCTCGTGGTAACCCAGGTCCTTCGGCTGCAGCCTACGTGGTCATGGATATGCAAGAAAACATCATTAAGATAGATGGCCAGTATTTGGGTATTACTACCAATAACCAAGCCGAATATCAAGCGGTAAAGTATGCACTGCAGTGCGCAAAAACATTGAAGAGTGAAATCGTCCATTTTTACATGGACAGCCTCTTAGTAGTTAACCAAATGAACGGTATTTTTAAAATACGTAACAGGGACCTTTGGCCTATACATCAAGATATATTGAGACTTAAGCAACTGTTTAAAGTAGTAGATTTTCTACATGTACCTAGAGAAATGAATAAAATAGCCGACAGTAAGGTAAACGAACTGCTGGACAGCCGTAAGTGATTAGGAGCTATATTGTTATAATAGAAGGGCTAGACAGTCGTCTGGTCGCCTGTTTTTTAATAGGAGGAAAGTCCGGGCAGCATAGAGCGCGATAGTTGCTAACAGCAACCGGGAGTGATCCTAGGGAAAGTGCCACAGAAACAAAACCGCTCCTAATTCTTAATTGGGGGTAAGGGTGAAAAGAGTAGGGTAAGAGCCTACAGTCGATCAAGGTGACTTGATTGGATGGTAAACCCTATCGGCTGCAAGGGGCAGGTTTGCTTGATTCGATTGAGCTGGTTGCTCGCCAACCTGTCAATATCCGCTTGAGTCTATTAGCGATAGTAGATCTAGATAGATGATCAGTACAAAACAGAACCCGGCTTATAGACTGTCTAGCTAACGAGTTTGTATAAGTATTTGGTGATTACTTTTTGACTATTTGTTGTTCTTGTTTTCGACAGCTTGCACTTCTTTAACAATCTGCTTAAAAGCAAGCGGTTCATTAACAGCAATTTCTGACAGTATTTTTCTATTTAACCTTATATCGGCTTTTTTTAACCCACTTACTAGTTGACTGTAACTAATCCCATTAAGGCGGGCTGCAGCATTTATGCGATTATTCCAAATCGCTCTAAAGGAGCGTTTCTTATTCCTTCTATCGCGGAAAGCGTATTGCAAGGCTCTAATAACGCCCTGACGCGCTAATTTGACACTTCTTCTTCTAGAGTGGCTCATGCCCTTAGCCGCTTTGCGAATTTTCTGATGCTTTCTGTGCGACGTAACTCCTCGTTTTACCCTCATGACGCTACCTTTCGTCTAATAATTTTCGTTAGTTTACCGCTTATAGATTTGTAGCCGGAAAAGGTCCTTTTGCGAGCCATGCTCTTCTTTTCTAAAAAATGATTACCATAACTCTTTCTAGCTAGGACTTTCCCGTTTTTGGAAATCTTGACTCTGTCTTTTACACCGCTATGGCTTTTGGCTTTTGGCATTATGACTACTCCTAATTACTAAACTTAGTTGCCTACCGCTAAACAATGGCTGTTGGTCGGCTATCGCTTGGCCTTCTAGCTGCTTCATCAGCTTATCTAACAGCTTATAGCCCAAGTCTTTATGGGCTAATTCTCTACCACGATATACTATCGATACCCGTACTTTATCTCCGTCCGATAAAAAGGAGTTAATCTTTCTTAGTTTGACGGCTATATCATGATCACTAATTTTTAAACTAAAACGCATTTGTCTTAATTCGCTTACTTTTGTGTTGCGCTTGTTTCTTTGTTGCTGTTTGGTCTTTTGGTAATTAAATTTACCCCAATCAACAATTTTTGCAACTGGAGGTTCGGCGTTCGGTGATATTTCCACCAAGTCCAAACCAGCTATCCGCGCAGCCTCGAGAGCTTCTTTCCTAGACATAACACCCAGCTGTGAGCCTTCTTGGCTTATAACTCTTAAAGTATCTGCTTTTATCTGCTCGTTACGCCGAGTGTGCGTGTTAATCTGTAATCTCCTTTTTTCAGGGTGTTAGTATACCAATAATCTGTTTAGGGGTCAATAAACTTAAAGTTCTAAACTCGTTTTAGGTCTATACTGCAACGCTTCGGCAATGTGAGGTCTTTTAATAGTGGTTGAAGACTCTAAATCAGCAATGGTTCTAGCCAGCTTTACACTCCGCATATAACTTCTGGGGGATAACTTAAGTGTGTCCGCTGCGTTGTTTAAAAATTGTTTAGCGTTTGTCTCAATATGTGCAAATTGTTTGAGAGACCTGTTAGTGAGTTCGGAGTTTAGCTTTCCTTGTTGTCGTGATATTTGTATTCGTCGAGCCGCAGCAACTATCCCCTTGATACCTGGGGAATGTCGTTTTTCTGTCTCTTGAAGCAGTTGGCGGTGCTCCACTTTGCCCACAAATACATGAATATCTATTCTATCCAATATAGGGCCTGACATTTTTTTATTGTAATTATTAATTTGGGTGACTGTGCAGGTACAAGGTCGATCAGAATCTAAGTAGCCACAAGGGCAAGGATTACGAGTAGCGATTAAAATAAAATTTGAAGGAAATGTGACGCTATTTTGGGCTCTTGATATTGTAATAACTCGGTCTTCAAGGGGTTGCCTTAAGGATTCGAGTACGGATTTTTTAAATTCTGGTATTTCATCTAAAAATAATACGCCATGATGGGCAAGGCTGACCTCGCCGGGCTTTAAATTGTGACCTCCTCCAATAATGGCTACATCGCTTGCCGTATGGTGGGGGGACCTTAATGGTGGGCTAAAAATAGGTGTCTCAATATCATACTTTATGCTGTGAATATTTGTGGCCTCTAATGATTGTTGAACAGAGAGAGCGGGTAAAATAGAGCAAAAGGCCTTAGCTAGCATTGACTTGCCTGTCCCAGGTGGTCCGGTCATTAGTATGTTATGGCCCCCGCTAGCAGCTATAATAAGGGCTCTTTTAGCGGCGTCTTGCCCATAAATCTCTGCAAAATCAAAATTATGACTGTTAGTAGTCTCTATTAATGGGGTATAGTCCGTTTCACCCAAAGGATGCAATGGTTTTGTTCCGTTTGAGTCTTTAATTATATCAAGCAGGGTATTTACAGGATACACATTAGATAAATTTAGTAACATAACCTGAAATTTATTACCATTTGGAATATATATTTTATCATAATTTTTTATTTCACTCAGCATTAACTTACCAATAATGCCTTTTGCCGGCCTTACAAGACCGTCTAAACCTAGCTCTCCTATGAAGACAGTTTTATTGAAGTTGCCATCTATCTGTTTATCTGAATGCAAAATAGACATAGCTATTGCCAAGTCCAAGCTAGTTGTGTCCTTAGGCAGATCGGCGGGGGCTAAATTAATAACCACGCGTTTTTTAGGTAGCATGAGTCCGGATTTTTGCAGGGCTGCTTTTACCCTTTCTTTAGCTTCGTCAACGGCTTTGCCAGCTAATCCAACAATGGTTAAATTAGGCAGTCCGTTAGAAATACTACATTCTACGTCAACCGGAATGCTCTCAAACCCAACATTAATTAAACTTTTTATAGCCATGTATTATTCGATATTTTACAGACACAACAAATAATCGACAAATAAAAAATCCCATCACCGAGCTGCGAACGATGATGGGACATTTTAGGTTTTTATCTGTGTTTACCTGCGACTGCTTTCCCTGAAACAACGGCTTGCGAGAAGCCGTTGTTTGCAGTCGAGGCTTTTGTTTTTGAGCACTTTTTTTATTCAGTGCTAACCTCATATTAATAATAAGCAGTAGCGGTGTCAATAACAAAATAAAAAGGCTGTGTATAACTATTGTTTGTGCTTAATGTAAATATTTATTTCTATTAAAAAAGACAGCAACAATTATACAAAAAATTTAATACTAAAATTTAACACAAATGAATTTTATAAAAAATAATTTGATTGTTACTTTTTATGCACATAAGTCACTAGGTAACTATTAATGCTTTCCGTGGATCGTAAATAAATGATTAGTCGCTAAAATACAATATACCGAGACCCAATCTACTGCCTACAATATTGCAATACTAAGAAGATATCTATATGCAAGATGATTTTAAAAAGGCTCGCTGTCTGAGACGACAAGAGAGTAAAAAATGATGAAAAGCAAAATCGTTATTAAATTTGTGATTATTAGCGAGTTTTGGTGCTAGCTAGATTGGAATCTAGCTCCAAATAACTTTGTCACTAAATGGAATATATTCGAATTACGCAAGAAATGTACCCGTAACAATTCAATTTATTTATTAACGTATTTAACAATGATTATGTTGAAAATGCTTAATTAAATCAAGGCGGACCTTTATCAAATTCTTATTTGCATTCAACGTTTAGGTGCGAATGTTCCTCACTCGATAAAAACTATGTAGTTGTAATAAATCTTGGAACCTGGAAGCAACAATCTAAGATAGCAAACTAGCTCTAAAATTCGGTATATAATAATTTATAAAATAACTAAAAAATGTCAATAAATTAATTATTGGCAGTGTAGCTTAATTGGGATATTATTTTTAAATCAGCAAAATAAAATTAGTCGTCAAAAATGTGTAATATAATAGTAGTAAATATAACAACATTAATAATTATCATTAATCAGATGAAAGTTGTGAATAATGCATCATAAATATATTGACTATATTGTGATTTTGTGATAGATTAGGAGCGAGTAAGAGAAACAAAACTTACTAAAAAACGAGCAAAAAAATTGCAACGGTCAACGCTCGAACGCGAAAGCGGGAGAGCGGTCAGTCAAGGTTCCGAAATGACGGTAACTGCCAATAAGTAATTATTTTGGGCGGGTTTGCTGTCTCGGAACGAGTAAAGGCTTTCTGTTGTTGGTGAATACCCGCCTTTTAGGCGGGTATTCAATATTTAAGTAAGTAAAATAGTATAATTATCAAGAATGAAAGTAAAACACCATCTGTTTGTCGTTGGGATAATGTCGGCCACGTTGCTATTACTCACTTGTAGTGTAGGCCCAGAGCGTGCGAGCTTACTGGTGCTACTGTTAGTTTTTATAATTCTTTACGCTATTTTTGTTGCAATTGTTGGCACGGTGCTAGGGGTGAGTGATAGGTTTCTAGCTCCTGGTAGCAGACTACTCCTAGCTTCTATTTTAGCCTTTTCTCCTCTGTCTATCATTGCTATGGCTTCTTATGCCAATTTGACGATTATGAATGTATTGTTAGCCATTTTATTGCCAGGAGTATATGCGTGGTTTTTATATAGAACAAAAATAAAATAGGTGTATATATAAGATATATATTTGTTATACTAACCTCTGATGGAACCAACATCTAAAGAACCGTTACCAACGTTGCCAAGGCCTGAGCGAGGCGGCCCTAGGGTCGATGAATTAGAAATGATATCCGCTCCGGAAGAAACCTTTGAAAAAGGATCTTTACCTTCGGAAAGTTTAAGGCAGGCGAGTGATGCTGTTAGCCAGGCTTATGTTGCTAGTGATAGTAGCGTTTTGGCGTCAGATTTAAACGCTGCCAAAACAAGTACAGATGGCACTAGCCAGACTAACCCAGCAATTGCTGATGACGTTGATGTTATAGAAAAGGAATGGGTGGAGAAAGCAAAACAGATAGTGGCTACAACCCACGATGATCCTCATGCTCAGTCCGGAAAAATTAATATACTTAAACACGATTACCTAAAAAAAAGGTACGGTAAAGAGATAAAGCTACCAAAAGAGCAGGGGTGATAGCAAATGTCTAACTCTGTAGCATCTACGTTGTTAGTAGTGACTACGCTGATTTCTGTGATAGCTATCATTTTATTTTGGCGCACAAGAAAACTGTTGAGAGAGGCGAAGAATTATGAACGTGGCCTCAAGATGATTCCTTTGCTCATTCATTTGCCTCCACCTAGTGACGATATCGAAGCCAAGGGGCGAGACTATAGAGATATAGCTGACGAAAATATATCAAAAGCACAGGTTTTGTATAACATAATTGCCAGTACAGCCGTAAAGGGATTTAAGAGCAAATTTTATGGTCAAAGGCATATTAGCTTAGAGATAGTCGCGACCAAAGGGTCGATATATTATTATGCGTCAGTACCAATAGCCCTGGTGTCGGTAGTTAAGCAAGCAATTCTAAGCGCATACCCAAACAGCGTGGTAGAGGAAGTGGCAGAACACAACATTTTTAGCCCTGTCGGTAAAATTAGCGGTACTGTTGGTGGTGAGTTGGTATTGAAAGAATCTTACGTTTATCCAATCGCAACCTTTCAAGACTTGAAAAGAGACTCAATGCAGACCATATTAAACGCCTTGTCTGGTATAGACAAACAGGATGGGGTGGGTATACAGATATTACTGAGGCCGGCGCATAGCGGATGGTATAAAACCTCCGCTTCAGAAGCTAGTAAGAGGCGCGAAGGTAAAAAATCAAAAGGGGGGGCTGAAACTGCCTTTTGGTGGTTAAAGCAGATCTTTATTGCGCCTGTAAAGCCACCAGAAGCTTTATCTACAGATCAAGAATCCAAGCCCGAGAAGCCGGGTTCTCAACTGGATCAAACGATAGCTGATGCAATAGAAGAAAAGACTCGACACGCTGGTTACGAAGTAATGATAAGAGTAATAGTATCGTCCAACGTACTGCATAAAGCGCAAGTTATCTTGGGTAATGTGGTGGCCAGTTTTGCGCTCTTTGATGCCCCTGGAAAAAATGGTTTTAAATTTGTACCTACAAAGGATGTAGAAAGTTTTGCTACGGCTTACATACTTAGGTTTTTCCCGCCGGAGAGCAATCGTTTAATTCTTAATTCAGTAGAACTGGCAACGCTGTTTCATTTCCCAGACTCATCGAGTATTCCGACCAGCAATGTTGAAAGGCAAGCGTCGAAGCAGGTGGATGGGCCACAAAACATTATGGAAGGTGGTTTGTTGCTTGGGTATAACGTTTTTAGGGGAGTAAAGAAGCCTATCAGGCTGAGCGAGAACGATCGGCGAAGGCATATTTACGTAGTTGGCCAGACCGGTACCGGTAAATCAAAATTCCTGGAAAATTTAGCGGTTCAGGACATGTTAGAAGGAAGAGGATTTGCGTTTGTGGATCCTCACGGAGACTCTGCCGAAGTACTTTTGGGGATGGTCCCTAAGGAGAGGACGGAGGATATTATATATTTTTGCCCCGCAGATATGGACTATCCAATGGGTCTTAATATATTTGAGTATCAAACGGAAGATCAAAAAGACTTTTTGATTCAAGAAGCTATTGCTATGTTATATAAGCTATACGACCCAATGCACCAAGGTATTATGGGGCCCCGATACGAGCATTTGTTTCGAAACGCCGCCTTAGCCGTAATGGCTGACCCTGCCGGGGGTACTTTTATAGATATACCAAAACTATTTAGGGACCCTCAGTATGTTAACCAAAAGTTAAAGTATGTCAAAGACAATACCGTTAGAGAGTTTTGGTTGAAAGAAATACCTCAGTCGCAACGTTCAAGTGAATTTGGCGATATGACTAATTGGTTTAACAGCAAATTTGGTGCCTTTTTATCTAATCAAATGATGCGTAATATTATTGGGCAGACAAAAAGCGCTTTCGATATAAGAGAGATTATGGATAGCGGGAAAATATTATTGGTTAATCTAAGCAAAGGGCGAACCGGCGAGTTAAATTCGCAACTGCTGGGAATGATATTTGTCATGAAGTTTCAGGCCGCGGCTATGAGCCGGGCAAATGTACCGGAAGACCAAAGGCGTGATTTCTGTCTGTATGTAGATGAGTTTCAAAATTTTTCAACTGAGTCGTTTGCAACCATATTAAGCGAAGCTCGTAAATATCGGCTTAGCCTTACCGTTGCTAACCAATTTGTTTCTCAGCTAAGTGATGAGATAAGAGATGCCGTCTTTGGTAACATTGGAACAATCGTGGCCCATAGGGTTGGTATATCCGATGCGGAGTTGTTGGCTAAATATTTCGATCCGGTTTTTGATGTTGATGATTTAGAAAGACTACCCACAGCCAATACGATTGTACATATGCTTATTGGCGGTGTGCCAGCCCAACCGTTCAGTATGGTGAACTTACCAATGCTAGCCCATGGCAATAAACAGCTTGCAGACGCTTTAAAACAGCTTTCAGCAGCAAAATATGGTAAACCAAAGTCAATTGTCGAAGCAGAGATATTTAAGCGTCTTGAGACAGTAAAACCAGTTTTCAATCCGCCAGGTATTGATCATGGGTCGCCGTTTGGTACTAATCGAACAAGCGGATTTCCAAATACATCTCCTGCCCCTAGCACAGCTAAATCATCATTTTTAGACGAATGGTTGGCAAAACGTAAAAAAATGAGCCATTCTAAACCATTAGATTCTGCAGATGTTGAAAAGCCTAAGAAAACCGCTGACAATCATAAAATCGGCGACGGTACTAGTGTGGAGTACAATCAGCAAGCAAAACATGTAAAAAGGGTAGAGCCTGCCGAGGCAGAAAAGATTAGCCAAATGGCAGATAACTTAAAACGTAGGATTAAAAAGGATAATACCGTTAAAAACGACAGACTGGTAAGCGGTTCGGGAGTTTTTAAACATAACGATACTATATTTATCGATAAAGAAGGCAACTTAACCCAAAAAGAAAAGGATTGAGTGCATCAAGCTAAAGGTGTTTATTCAATAACGAGGGCGTTTGTGTTTGAGAGACAAAACGAAATCAACCAGCAAGCCGATAATAAAACCTAATAAATATAAGAAAATGAGCACTGTACTAGGTAATGAAAAGCCTATTTTTTTGGCCATAATATAAATTACTGTTCCCCCGATAATTGCACACAGAGTCCCCGTTAATATTCCCATTGGCCTGGCGATAGTTTTAGCTCCTATTTCGCTGTATTTATCGACTACCCTATTATTAATAACCCTGCTGGCGTAACGCTCTAGAGTGTTTAGTTGTTTTTCGGTTTCTTTTAACGTACTTTTATATCGTAGGTCCTTTAGCGTTTTGCTTATATATTTAGGAGATTCTTGAGTTACTTCTTGAGGTAAGTTACTGACTTTTTCCACTTTAGTAGATATTTGCTCCAACTTATTCCTGATTTCTTCAATGTTGTATTCATGTTTACTATCCTCAAAAACTTCACTCCTATTGGCTTTTAATGAGCTAGACCCATGCTTGGCGGTTTCTACCAAGTCACCTCTACGTTCTACTGATTTGTTTATTTTATTTGATTGTTCGTGCTTCATTATCAGATATTCCCCGAGCTGTATTCTCTATGAATTAGTACCGCTTCTTTACGCAGTAATCGATTTCTATAGTAAAAATAACCCACGATTGCAAATAATCCGGCTACAACTATCATGCTTGCGCCAGGTCCGGTGTTGGGAAGGACGGTTACTCCTTGTTCGACAACTTTGCTGATGGGTTTATCTAGGTAAATTGTGACGGAGTTACCATAAAAGTTTTGCATTTTATAATCAAACGATAGTGGGTCTGAAGATGACGTAGGAGTGATTGGTAGGGGATTTTTGACCTGTACAACAAAGCTTTTAGTGATTTTACTATTGGGGGGTATGTTGACGGCGCTCCAACTTAAAGACTTAGTTTGCTCACTGAATATGGCATCACCTTTGTCTATTAGGTCGGTATATTCCAATACATCGTTTATACTTTCAGAAAATTCTCCGTTTAGCTCCAGGTTAATCACCGGAGCGCTACCATCATTACGTACGTGAATGGTATATTTTAACTTATCGCCGGGTTTTGCGGTTGTACCGTTGGCGTTTGCGATATTTTGGGTAATATTTGCAACTTCTTTATCGGTGTTGATTATAGTTTGTGAGTCAGATGGCTTTCGTACGACTACGTTTAACCGACAACCCTTAGTAACATTTCCCGAATTCGAGATGATGTCCGCTCTTAAATCATAGTTACCCTCCGATAAAAAGTCATAAACAAAAGTTTGACTTGTTAGGCTATTTTTAAAAGGCACCGTTGCCACCAGTCGATCGTTAACATAGTATCTTGCTAAAGAAGGGGTGGCTCTTCCTTTCGCTTCGGTAGTCAATAAAAATTTGCGTTTGCTCCAACTGGGAAGTTCAACAATATCTAAATTGCGGCATATCAGCTCGTTTCCTTCACAAGTTTGGTTGTATGCAACTCGGGAACCATCGGGGCACATACGGGTACAATGGCTCAGACCGCCAGGGGGAATGGGTAAATTACTGTCAGGGCAATAGCTGATAATTTTAATACAATGTTGCTTGTTTGGATTAGAGCTGTTTATTTTTTTCGAGTTTGATGCATCTATAGAAGCATCATTGCAAACTAAATCACCGGTGGGTTTTTTGCTTACTTCTAAGTCCAGCTTGATAGTATGCCAACGGTTGCTAGGTGTTAAGTCATTGTCACCTGGGATAGACCAGCGCAACTCATTCCCTGACTTATTGAATTTTAAGCTGACGTTGCTAGTGTGCGATATATACGATAGCTCAGAGGGAAGTTTATCTATAATAACTACGTTTTTAGCCACTCCGGGCCCCAGGTTTCTAAAATAGATAGCATATTTCACTCTTTGTTTGGGGGTTATTTGGGATTTTGTAAAACTTTTTTTAACAATCTGCAAATTAGGTAATTGGGCATCTTGTTCAAAGACAATGTTTCCACATCCGTTGATAATAATCCAAAATCTCGAACCAAATTTATTTACGCCAGTTAAAGTGTCATACCAGTTTTCTCTACCATTTCTGTCCCAAACCCGCAAAGGTCTTTGATATATTCCACCGTCCACAGCATCTTTTATCGGTATGAATGTATCGGTACCAGGAGAAGTTGCACGGCCCGTACTGATATAGTTTCGTTGCCGGGAGCCAATTTTTGTTCGTGTAGAAGCAAATAGTTGATCTGTTCCTATGCCGTAATAATCAAAAATAAATTTAATATCTTTTCTGCCAAGACTGTCTCTGTTTTGGTTGTAAGCCTTTAGTACAGCATCTTTAGTAGTGGCGCCATAAATTATGTCATTGGTACTGGTAGCTAACGATGGTTTGGGAGGAGAGATAAAACCAAAAACCTGCATAACAAGTAATAAAGACATAAAGAAAAATCCAAGTCGTCTGAGCTTTTCTTCTTTAAGCAGTCTACGTGAATAAAAAGTTAATTCACCCAATACGGATGGGTGAAAAGGCAAGTTAGAAACTAGTTTGTAGAAAGTGGACATTCACCAGTCCTTATTTTTATTTGTAAAAAATCAACGCTCCATCTGACAATATATAAGCACATTTTTGAGTATCCATTCAAGTGTTTTATAGTTGTAATATCCTTGTATAACACCTATAATGTATCTAAGATTGTAAAAATTTAAGATTAGTAAAGTGAGTATGGATAAACAAAAAGCTTCTTCGTCTGCCTATGATTCGGAGCAAATTCAAGTACTGGAGGGCTTAGAACCGGTTAGAAAACGGCCAGGAATGTACATTGGCGGGACTGGTAACGAAGGGTTGCATCATTTAATAAAGGAGATTGCTGATAATTCCATAGATGAAGCCATTGCGGGATTTGCAGATGAAGTGCAGGTTGTCTTGCTAGATGATGGCGGTGTCTCGGTTTCTGATAACGGGCGAGGTATCCCAGTTGATACGCATCCTAAAACTAAAAAGAGCACGCTAGAAACCGTCCTAACAATACTGCACGCAGGCGGTAAGTTTGGAGGTGGCGGCTACAAAGTATCTAGCGGCTTACACGGTGTAGGTATGAGCGTTGTGAGCGCTCTTTCATCGAAATTGATTGCCGAAGTAAGCAAGGAAGGCTATCTTTATCGCCAAAGCTATGAGCGTGGCGTACCGACGACAGAATTGCAAAAAGTTGGTAAAACAGATAAGACAGGTACCAAGATTTCCTTTTGGCCGGACGATACTATTTTTCAAGCTTTAGAGTTCGATTATGAATGGGTGGTTGATTACTTAAGGCATCAAGCCTATTTAACTAAAGGCGTTAAGACAATAGTTAAAGATGAGCGCTTCAACAAAAGTTTTGGATTCTATTTTGAAGGAGGAATACAAAGTTATGTTCATCATTTGAATGTAGGCAAGGAAAGTATCGGGGATAATATCTTCTACGTAGAAAAACAAATCAAGGATGTCATAGTAGAAATTTCCCTGCAGTACTGCGACAGCTACAACGAAATCGTCAAAGCTTTCGCAAACAATGTCTATAATCCAGACGGGGGCACCCACCTGGTTGGTTTTAGAGCTTCTTTAACTAGAGTGATTAACGATTATGCTAGAAAGAATGGCCTACTGAAAGAGAAAGAAGACAATCTAACAGGAGAGGACTGCAGAGAAGGGCTGACAGCGGTTATTTTAGCTAAAATTCCGGACCCTCAGTTTGAAGGCCAAACCAAAAATAAGTTAGGGAACCCGGAGATCCGTGGATATGTAGAAAAGGTAATGACAGAATACTTTTCTTACTATTTAGAAGAAAATCCAACGATAGCCAAGGGAATTGTCAACAAGGTATTATTAGCTGCAAGAGCTAGAAAGGCAGCTCGGGCGGCGAGGGAAAACATAATACGTAAAGGTGTGTTGGAGGGGGCTTCGATGCCCGGCAAGCTGGCGGATTGTTCCTCGAGAGACCCGAAAGAATCAGAGCTATATCTGGTAGAAGGCGATTCGGCAGGTGGCTCAGCGAAAAGTGGCCGTGACAGCAAAACTCAAGCTATTCTGCCCTTAAGAGGGAAGGTTTTAAATGTTGAGAGAGCCAGACTTGACAAGATGCTTGCCAACAACGAGATTGTTAGCCTTATAAAAGCTTTGGGAGTTGGAATAGACGAGCAGTTTGACATTAGCGGCTTGAGGTACCACAGAATTATAATCATGACAGATGCTGATGTAGACGGTTCGCACATCAGTACGCTACTACTCACCTTCTTCTTTAGATATATGCTACCAGTTATTGATAATGGACATCTGTTTTTAGCTAAGCCTCCTTTATATCTGTTGAAGACGCAGACTAAAAAGGTTTACGCATATTCAGATGCGGAAAGAGATCAAATAATAGATGATTACATTAAGAGCCGTATTAAAGCGGGCGTGAAGGTAGATAAAAATGATGAACGTAAAAAACAGGCGGGGTTTAGCGACATACAACGCTACAAAGGCTTAGGCGAAATGGACGCTGAGCAGCTTTGGGAAACAACTATGAATCCGGAAAATAGAGTGTTAGTACAGGTTAAAGTTGAAGATGCTGAAAAGGCAGACGCTGTCTTTAGTAAACTAATGGGCCAGGAAGTAGAGTTGCGCAAAAATTTTATACAAAGTCGTGCTAAGTTTGTGAAAGATTTGGATATTTAATATGGAGAAGGAACTAACTCAAGAGCCAGAGGCAATAATCTACGACTCCCCACATTCTAACCGAGTTGAACTACAGACTGTTGAGAATGTAATGGAGGATAATTACCTTCGTTATTCAATGAGCGTAATAGTGTCAAGAGCACTGCCGGATGCCAGGGATGGGCTAAAACCGGTGCACCGCCGAATATTATATTCCATGGAAAGAAATGGCTGGAAACCAGGTTCCAAGTTTGTAAAGAGCGCTCGTATCACGGGGGACGTTATGGGTAAATACCATCCTCATGGAGATGTGGCCATATATGACGCCATGGTAAGACTAGCTCAGAATTGGTCAACTCGTTATCTGTTGGTCGATGGACAAGGTAATTTTGGGTCAATGGATGGAGATCCGCCTGCAGCTCAACGATACACAGAGGCACGCATGGCTAGAGCTGGTCAAGCCTTGCTTGAAGATATAGACAAAGAAACAGTAGATTTTCGTGATAACTATGACGGCTCGGAACAAGAACCGGAGGTGTTGCCGGCAAAACTTCCAAACTTGTTACTAAACGGGCAGATGGGGATTGCCGTGGGTATGGCAACCTCCATTCCTCCCCATAATTTATCAGAGATAGCAGATGCCACAGTACATCTTATTGATAATCCCAAAGCAGAACTAGACGATTTGCTGGAATACGTTAAGGGGCCTGATTTTCCAACTGGGGGCGTAGTGTATGGGAAGAGTAACCTACGAGAAGCCTACGCTACCGGACGAGGCGGAGTGGTAGTACGAGGTGTTGCCGATATTGAAGAGCGATCTAAAAGGGGGTTATTTAGAATAGTTATAAGTGAGATTCCATACTCTCTAAACAAAGCCTCTTTACTAGAAAAAATTGCGGAATTAGTAAAAACAAAAAAAATTAGCGGTATAGCTGACATAAGGGACGAAAGTTCTCGAGGAACTGTCAGAATTACCATAGATCTTAAAAAAGACGCTTATCCGAAGAAGATATTAAATCAATTATATAAACTAACACCTCTACAAACCTCGTTTCACTTTAACATGCTTGCGCTAGTTAACGGTATTCAACCGAGAATTCTTGGTTTAATGGACATACTAACCGAGTTTATTGGTCATAGACGTAACGTTGTGCGCAGACGTACCGAGTTTGAATTGAAAAAGGCCGAGGCTAGAGCTCATATATTGGAAGGTTTGTCGATAGCACTAGACCACATCGATGAAGTAATTAACACAATAAGATCCAGCGAGACCACTGAAGAAGCGCAAGATAACTTAATAAAACGCTTTAAATTAAGCGAAATTCAGGCCAAGGCTATTTTAGCAATGCAGTTGAGGTCATTAGCCGGCCTAGAAAGAAAGAAAATCGAAGACGAACTTAGCGAGCTAAAACAAATTATTAAGAACTTAAAAGAGGTTTTAAGTAGCGGAGAAAAGATAGACGCAATTATTAAAGAAGAACTTAAAGAAGTAAAACAAAAATTCGGAGACGATAGAAAAACAAAAATAGTTAATCAAGAACTAGGAAAGTTTAGTGATGAAGAATTAATTCCTGATGAAAAAGTCGTTGTAACATTGACATCTGCAAATTATATCAAACGCAGTAGAGAGGTAGACTACAAACGTCAAGGTCGTGGTGGTAAGGGTAAAAAAGGTATGAAAACGCGCGATGAAGATATTATTGAACACGTAGTATTAGCGAGCACGCACGACTATATACTGTTTTTCACTAACAGGGGCAGAGTGTTTAGGTTAAAAACTTACGAAATTCCATCTGCTGGTCTTAATGCCAAGGGAGTAGCGATTGTAAATTTGCTACAACTACAACCCGAAGAGAAAATAAGCGCACTGATTAGAGTAGACAAAGATAATGCAAGCGGATATTTAATTATGTGTACATTACGCGGTGTTGTTAAAAAAACAAATTACGAACACTATAATAATGTCAGAAACTCTGGATTGATAGCAATAAACTTAGACAAAGACGATGAATTAAGATGGATTCGATTTAGTAGCGGTAAAGACGAAGTAATTATCTCTACAGCTTTCGGCCAAGCCATACGCTTCCATGAGAAAGATGTTAGAGCCATGGGGAGAGTTTCTAGGGGAGTAAGAGGTATTAGATTAAGACAGGGAGACTCGGTGATTGGCATGGATATAGTTGAAAATGACTCCAGTATCTTTGTAATAAGTGAACTTGGATATGGTAAAAGAACCAAAGTGTCGCAGTTCACAGCCCATGCCAGAGGAGGGGTTGGGATTAGATCGGCTGTCGTAAACTCCAAGACAGGTAAATTGATAGGCGTTGCAACCTTGAAAGATAAATCAGACGAAGTGATAGTCATATCATCAATGGGCCAAACAATTAGACTTGGGCTCAAGAATATACCTCAACTTGGGAGGGCCACTCAGGGAGTTAGGATAATGAAGTTAAACGAAAAAGATACAGTAGCCTCCATGACTTTGGTGCACAAAGAAGTAGCCGAGGAAAAAAACGAGTGAAAGATTATATATTCTTGTTGGCCCCGTTACTGGGCTGGTTAATCGCCCAGACGATTAAGGTGGTAATTTCACTACATAAAAGGGAATGGCGCATTGAAAGCTTTTTGTCATCGGGTGGATTCCCTAGCTCGCATTCGGCGTTTACTACTGCATTAGTTACAGTTGTATGTATGGTATACGGCATAAAAAGTATTTATTTTGCAATAGTAGCTGTATTTTGTGGCATAGTTTTGTACGATTCTTTAGGAGTTAGAAAAACAACTGGTGATCAAACTAAGGCCATACAAGAAATAGCAAAACGGTCAAAAGTTAATTTAAAAACGAAGATAACAAAATCCGAAGGGCATAGTGCTGGCGAGGTGCTTGGTGGCGTGGCAGTAGGCATAGTAGCAGGGTTGGTTCTTTATAGCTTTGCAACGGGTTATTTTTAGAGATAAAAACTAGAGTGGCTATTTTACTTGACTAGTATGTGTATTTAATATATGCTTTCATCTGTTGATTTTGTGGCTTCTGTTAGAGGACGCTTTGAAATAGTAGTTTAAAAATCAAGTAGTGCAGCGTCAACGTCGAGTTGATTTAAGAAAGTAATTTTATAAGTCAGCGTTTTTTTGGAGAGTTTGATCCTGGCTCAGGATGAACGCTGGCGGCGTGCCTAAAACATGCAAGTCGAGCGGCAGCGAGTTCCTCGCTAATGTTCGGATTTGTTTACCAATGATGCAAGTAATTTAGTCAGAGTAACAAAGTAACGACTAGTTGTTTAAGTTAAAAGGTAGATTTAATATTCCGGATATGAGCGAGGAATGTCGGCGAGCGGCGGACGGCTGAGTAGCGCGTAGGAACATACCCCAAAGTGAGGCATAACCGCCCGAAAGGGTGGCTAATACCGCATATTGTCTTCGGATGAAAGCTTTTAGCGCTTTGGGAATGGCCTGCGTTTGATTAGCTAGTTGGTGAGGTAAGGGCTTACCAAGGCGATGATCAATAGCTGGTTTGAGAGAATGATCAGCCAGACTGGAACTGAGACACGGTCCAGACTCCTACGGGAGGCAGCAGTTGGGAATTTTCCACAATGGGCGAAAGCCTGATGGAGCAACGCCGCGTGCAGGAAGAATGCCTTCGGGTTGTAAACTGCTTTTATGTGCGAAGAATATGACGGTAGCATATGAATAAGGGTCGGCTAACTACGTGCCAGCAGCCGCGGTCAAACGTAGGACCCAAGCGTTATCCGGAATTACTGGGCGTAAAGAGTTGCGTAGGTGGTCTATTAAGTGGAGCGTGAAAGCGTGTGGCTTAACCATACAGCTGCGTTTTAAACTGATAAACTAGAGTGCGAAAGAGGTAGATGGAATTCCCAGTGTAGGAGTGAAATCCGTAGATATTGGGAGGAACACCGATGGCGTAGGCAGTCTACTGGTTCGTTACTGACACTAAGGCACGAAAGCGTGGGGAGCGAACGGGATTAGATACCCCGGTAGTCCACGCCGTAAACGATGGATGCTAGTTTTTACCCATATCGACCTGGGTAGAAACGAAGTTAACGCGTTAAGCATCCCGCCTGGGGAGTACGAGCGCAAGCTTAAAACTCAAAGGAATTGACGGGGACCCGCACAAGCGGTGGAGCGTGTTGTTTAATTCGAAGATAAGCGAAGAACCTTACCAAGGCTTGACTTCCTGCGAAGGTTTCCGAAAGGAAATTGTGCCTTTTAGGAGCGCAGTGACAGGTGCTGCATGGCCGTCGTCAGCTCGTGTCGTGAGATGTATGGTTAAGTCCATTAACGAGCGCAACCCTTATGATTAGTTGGATTTTTCTAATCAGACTGCCCTGGCAACAGGGAGGAAGGAGGGGATGATGTCAGGTCAGTATTGCCCTTACGTCTTGGGCGACAAACACGCTACAATGGCCGGTACAAAGGGCAGCCAACTCGCGAGAGGGGGCAAACCCCATCAAAGCTGGTCTTAGTTCGGATTGCAGGCTGAAACTCGCCTGCATGAAGTCGGAATCGCTAGTAACGGTGGGTCAGCTATACTACCGTGAATACGTTCCCGGGTCTTGTACACACCGCCCGTCAAACCATGAAAGTGACCAACACCCAAAGTCTGAGCTTTGACTCAGCCTAAGGTGGGGGGCATGATTGGGGTTAAGTCGTAACAAGGTATCCGTACCGGAAGGTGCGGATGGATTACCTCCTTTCTAGGGAGTAATAATCCGACAGCAGTCGGATGGTCGGTCTGGCGATAAATCGGAACTATTTTTCGCTTTAACCAAATTGGCAGACAGTTCCATTGTTGGCGCTCACTACCTGATTTTTAACAAAGACAAGTCTTATAAGCCTAGTCAGCCGAAATAAGCTGGTGCTTATCGTGTGTTTGGTGTGGTTTGGCTATTTGGCAACACATGCATGTCGCGGTATAATTTTCGGTGAGTTAACTAAACTGTATCCGCAACAAGTGATAGTTTTGTTTAATTAATTTGCACAAAAACAATTATGTAGTGTATAACACTTTGACTGTAAGGGGTTATAGCTCAGTTGGTTAGAGCGCGTCACTGATAATGACGAGGCCTCTGGTTCAAATCCAGATAACCCCACCATTCAGAAAATATTGAGACATACGCGCTTAACAAAAACATTAAAGTATATAAAACACATAAAGCTCGTAACAGTAGTTTACGCGATACATTTAAACAAAAATCATAAAAAACCAGCAGGACTGGTTATAACGAGGGGATATAGCTCAGTTGGCTAGAGCGCCTGCTTTGCAAGCAGGAGGTCCGGGGTTCGAGTCCCCGTATCTCCACCATAATGTATTATGGGCTTTACAGGAGATGTGTAATTTGCTAAGATTAACGAAAGTCGAGTCTGCGTCTTAGTTTGGTGTGCTTTAAAAATGAATTAAGACGTGAACTTGAGAAAGGGCGTGGACACGTGTCTACGACTGACCGCTCACGTTTGCAGCTTAACAATCAGGTAAGGCAAAAATATGCTGTTGGCAGATGCTAACAGCTAGTTTGTTACTTCAATGCATAAAAAGTTGTTAAAGCGCACATAACGAATGCCTTGACATAAGACACCGAAGAAGGACGCGAAAGGCTGCGATAAGCTGCGGGGAGTCGCCAAATGGACTTTGAACCGTAGATTTCCGAATGGGGAAACCCGGACTGGGTAATGCTAGTTCACTCATATCTGAATATATAGGATATGTAGAGGTAAGCTCTCGAACTGAAACATCTTAGTAGGGAGAGGAAAAGAAAGTAAACAACGATTCTGGTAGTAGTGGCGAGCGAATCCAGAAGAGCCTAAACCTTTTAGGTTTCCGCCTGTTGGCGGATAAGTAGACAGACGAATATCTAACGGGGGTTGCGAGAATTAAATAACCAGGCCAGAGTATTTAATATTAAATAGTCTGGTTAGGCTGTACGATCTGTCTTCCAAGCGTACATAAGATTTATAGCGAAGCGAGCAGAAGTAGCTGGAAAGCTACACCATAGACGGTGAAAGTCCGGTATGTGAAGCGTCGCTAGTCTTATCATTTGATTTCTCAAGTAGGTCGGGACACGAGAAATCCTGACTGAAGCTAGGACGACCACGTCCTAAGGCTAAATATGTCTTGTGATCGATAGCGAACAAGTACCGTGAGGGAAAGGTAAAAAGTACCCCGGAAGGGGAGTGAAATAGAACCTGAAATTGTGTGCGTACAAGGAGTCGGAGCCCTTCGGGGTGACGGCGTGCTTTTTGTAGAACGATCCAGCGAGTTACTAATAAGCGCAAGCTTAAGGTGTTACACCGGAGGCGTAGTGAAAGCGAGCCTGAATCAGGGCTAATTAAGTGTTTATTGGTAGACCCGAAACCAGGTGACCTAACCATGGGCAGGTTGAACCGTAGGTAAAACTACGTGGAGGACCGCACCAGGGAGAATTGCAAAACTCTTGGATGACCTGTGGTTAGCGGTGAAATGCCAATCGAACCTGGAGATAGCTGGTTCTCCTCGAAATAGCTTTGGGGCTAGCGTTGTGTATAGTAGCGAGTGGGGGTAGAGCTCTGTTTTGGACTGGGGCCCGTGAGGGTACCCACCCTTGACAAACTACGAATACCGCTTGTGTAATCACAGCAGTTAGAACGTCGGGGCTAAGCTCGGCGCTCGAAAGGGAAACAGCCCAGATCACCATCTAAGGTCCCTAAATCTACGTTAAGTGGGAAACGAGGTGAGATTTCTTAAACAATGAGGATGTTGGCTTAGAAGCAGCCATTCATTTAAAGAGTGCGTAACAGCTCACTCATCAAGAGATTTTGCGCGGAAAATGTAACGGGGCTAAACGTAGTACCGAAGATGTGAATCCGACAATCGTCGGATGGTAGAGGAGCGTTGTTATTAGCGCTGAAGCTAAACTGTGAGGTTTAGTGGAGCGGTAACAAGTGAGAATGCTGGAATGAGTAACCATAAGGTAGGTGAGAATCCTACCCACCGAAAGAGCGAGGTTTCCTGGGCCATGTTAATCATCCCAGGGTTAGTCGGGCCTAAGCCGAGGCGGATAGCGTAGGCGATGGACAACGGGTTAATATTCCCGTACCGGTTTTTTGTTGCTAATTGGTGCGCAGAATGGTAGCCAGAGCAGTTTGATGGTATAACTGTCTAAGCGTCTAGTTCGGCTTATGCCGAGTGAAGCGCGAATGAAAGTACCGATTTATCGGTACGATTCTGGTGAGCCAAGCTGACTAGAAAAGCCATTTAGTGTAAAAAATAACCGACCGTACCGTAAACCGACACAGGTGCTCAGGTCGAGTAGACCAAGGTGTACGAGAGAACCCTTCTTAAGGAACTCGGCAATACAGCGACCGTAACTTAGGGATAAGGTCTGCCTCGCCACAATGCCATTATTATTTGGATAATCTGCTTTTAGCTATCAGCTGAATAGACAGAAAAGCAAACCGGATACCAAATTAATGATGCTATTGTGGCGAGGCCGCAGCTAAAGAGCCCATGCAACTGTTTACTAAAAACATAGGTCTCTGCTAACACGAAAGTGGATGTATAGGGGCTGACGCCTGCCCGGTGCTGGAAGGTTAAGGAGAGAGCTTCACGGCTTGAACTGAAGCCCCAGTGAACGGCGGCCCTAACTATAAGGGTCCTAAGGTAGCGAAATTCCTTGTCAGGTAAGTTCTGACCCGCACGAATGGCGTAATGATATGGGTACTGTCTCGAGAAGGGACTCGGTGAAAGTGCATTGACGGTAAAGATGCCGTCTGTCCGCATCAGGACGAAAAGACCCCGTGGAGCTTTACTGCAGTTTGACATTGGACCGGGCTGCTATATGTGTAGCATAGGTGGGAGGCTGTGAAGCTCTGGCGCTAGCCAGAGTGGAGCCATCGGTGAAATACCACCCTTATAGTAGTCTTGTTCTTACCCAGGCCGTTATCCGGTTTGGGGACAGTGTCTGATGGGTAGTTTAACTGGGGCGGTTGCCTCCTAAAGAGTAACGGAGGCGTTCAAAGGTTGGCTAGCTACGGATGGAAATCGTAGTGGTAGTGTATACGCATAAGCCAGCTTGACTGTGAGGCTTACAAGCCAAGCAGGCACGAAAGTGGGAGTAAGTGATCCGTTGTCCATACAATTATGTATATGAACGTGGGATCGACAACGCAATCGGATAAAAGTTACCCCGGGGATAACAGGCTAATAGCGCCCAATAGTTCACATAGACGGCGCTGTTTGGCACCTCGATGTCGGCTCATCTCATCCTGGGGCTGGAGCAGGTCCCAAGGGTCCGGCTGTTCGCCGGTTAAAGAGGTACGTGAGCTGGGTTTAGAACGTCGTGAGACAGTTCGGTTTATATCCGATGTGGACGGTAGGAAATGTGAAGAAAATTGCTCCTAGTACGAGAGGACCGGAGTGAACGCACCTCTGGTGTGCCAGTTGTTGTGCCATGCAGCATTGCTGGGTAGCTAAGTGCGGTCTAGATAAGCGCTGAAAGCATATTAAGCGCGAAGCTGATTCTAAGATTACATTTCCCTATGAGACCCCTGAAAGACTATCAGGTTGATAGGCGCAAGGTGCAAGCATAGCAATGTGTTAAGCTGAAGCGTACTAATAGGTCCAGTGACTTTTTATATCATTTTTATCTCTGAAAAAGAGGTAAGTAGTAACAGACTAGTAGTTAGTGTTTGCCAATAAAAAAATGGACCTCGATTATATTGGTTTTTGTTATGCCGATGATCTATAGAGTTGACCAATACAATCGGTGCCCATGGCGCTAGGGAAACACCTGTTACCATGCCGAACACAGCAGTTAAGCCTAGTAGCGGTTAAAATACTTGGGTCCTCAAGCCCTGGGAAAATAGCACGGTGCCGGATTATACAAATACCCCTCCTAAAAAGGAGGGGTATTGTTTTTTACTCATGTGGATAAATTGATTTTGATAAATTATATTTTGTTAATAATACAACAATTATAATTTTTATTTATATCTATATTCAATGAATGTTTTTTATGATTAAAGTGTAATACGAATTTATCGTTGTAAAAATATTTGTCATATTCATTGATAGCAATCGGTAAAAAAGTGAATAACTTTTTTGCATTTAGGCGCTTGATTCTTTGTCTTATTGGATACAGAATATGAAGTGCAAAACAAAAGACTAAATCAGTAAAACGACACACAAAAAGATTCTAGACAAACAACCAAACGCTTAAAACAATGTCTTGTGTGTGGTTTGAGCACAAGATGAACTGCGTTTCCCTGGAAGCGCAGTTTTTGTTTATGCTTAAAGAGAAACTAAGGTGAGGCGAACTAATAAAAAAATTTACCGTTTTATTTAATAATATTGACTAATTAGCTAAAGCGTGTTATTATCTAGACATTGAGGGTTATTAGGCTTACCACGGGTAAGAAAATAACCCTTTAGTTTTTAGAAAAATGATTAAAGTAAGGAGAGGTGATGGCTGGAACCGTTGCAGGAGGAAAAGCAGCTGCTGTGACTAATAAAGCTAGATATGGTGCAGATTTTTACGCTAGAATCGGTGCTAAAGGCGGAAAAATGGGTCACACAGGCGGCTTTGCGGCCAATAAAGAGTTGGCTAGAAAGGCAGGTGCAAAAGGCGGCAGGATTAGCCGTAGGACAAAAAAGACCGTGTAAATAAAAAAATTACAAATAGCGGCTCAGTAATAGGGTCGCTATTTTTTGTTGATTATTTTTTGAACAACTGTGCTTTGTGGAGATTGTGGTACTTCCCAAACCGATTTACAGTTAAAGCACTGATAAAAACCATCATCTCGTTGAAGTGATACCACCTTACAGATTGGGCACTTGGACCGGGTGTGTAGCCAATCTCTGTAAGTGTCCAGACAATCTTGTATATGATCCTTGCTGATTGCAATGCCGTATTTTGAGGCAATTTTAGAGGCTTTATACCAGGTTTTGCTTTCCAGCTGGAGTAATTCAAAATCGTTATCGTATTTCTGATGACCCAGCAGAGCGTGGGCCAGCTCGTGGAACAGAGCCCATACACCATATTCAGCTGTTTTGTGGTGCGTTGAGTAATAGATTGTATTACTCGAGGGAGACCAATAGAAGTCTTTGCCAGAGACGAAGCTAAAACAGGAATAATCTTTTTTTAGTAGAGGAAGCAGATTATCTATGCTGTTCATGTCGTGTCGCGATGAATATACAGCCCAAAATAACAGCTTTTTCTGCGTTTTTCGCTCCGACGATAGTAGGTTTTCGTATCATGATGGATTTTTTGGATAATCTAGTCAGTTCGTCGTTTAAAAACTGGCTATATTTTTTAAAATAAGTTCCTACGCTACCCCCGATTATCACGGTACTCGCCGGATAAATTGCACAACAATTAATTATACCTATTGCCATATTTTTGGTTATTTCTTTCCATATTCTTTTATCGTCAATTTCGGAAGCCATTTTCCCGTACTTTTTTGGTATTAAACGTCCAGCTGCGTAAGATTCCCAGTTGGTTATCTTGCCTTTGTACTCAAAAACCATATGCCCGCCCTCGCTATCCAATAAGCTAGCATCTAATTGACCATTTGTTACAAAACCGGTACCAATACCGGTACTGAAAGTAATATACATTACCTTTTGTTCGATGTTTTTTAAATTATTGGCTTCGGCTAAACCGGCTAAATTGGCATCGTTTTCGACAATAATTGGCACTTTTGGAAAAAATTCTGCCAGTTTTTGCTTTAGAGGTGCGTTGAACCAGCCCAGGTTAGGTGAATATAATATTGTTCCGCTTTTGCGATTGATTTGACCAGCCGTGCCCACTGAAATAATAGAAATACTTTCTTTAGCGGAATCGTTTATGGTTTGAACTAATGCTTCAATAAACTTAGCAAACTCTTTGGGTGTGTAAAACTTGATTTCGGTGAGTATTTTGCCGTTTTTTTGAGCCGTGACCACTAATGTTTTGGTAGCACCAATATCCACTGCAACTATCATACTTAGCTAGCAGTATATCACAACTTAAAACTAACTCTTTACAACAGATTGATTTTACTATTAAATATAATTAATCTGAAGCCGGGTCCGAGCCTTTCGTTTTAAAAACACGAGGGGTTTGATCGCAAATGGCTTACAGAAAATATTTTTAAGGAGTTGTATAAGTAATGTCAAAACTAACAATGGACGATTTGCTCGCCAAGTACGACGTCAAGCCCTTAAAGGTGGGTGATGTTATGGACGCCACAGTGTTATCCGTAAAGAAGCACGAGGCATGGATGGATATGGGCCCATACGGAGTAGGCGTGGTTCTGAGAAAAGAAATAGGCTACGGACAGGCTTTAGAACTGGGGCAGGTGCTAAGCGTTAGCATTGTAGACCCTGAAATAGAAGATGGTTATGCTTTATTGTCTATGCGCAAAGCAGCTAAAGACAAAGGCTGGGAGGAGCTTCAGAGAATAGCTGATAGCCAGGAAGTAATCGAAGTTACGCCGTATGATGCTAACAGGGGTGGACTGCTAATAGAATTAGAGGGAATAAGAGGCTTTATGCCAGTTAGCCAACTGAGTGCTCATAACTACCCCAGGGTGTCCGGTGCAGACAAAGATGAAATTTTGCAAAAACTAAACTCACTGGTTGGGAAGACTTTAAAAGTTAGAATTCTGGATGCCAGCAGGAAAGATAACAAATTGATTTTTAGCGAAAAAGAAGCTGTAAAAGACGATATGCAAGCGCGTTTTTCCGAATTGAGCGTTGGTGACGAGGTGGAAGGCACTATTACCGGTGTCATAGACTTTGGCGCTTTTGTTAACGTGGGCGGCATAGAAGGACTAATACATATCTCTGAAATATCTTGGGAACGTGTGGAAGATCCGACAAAATATGTAAAAACTGGAGATACGATAAAGGCAAAGATAATTGCTATCGATAAAGAACGGCTTTCCTTGAGTCTGAAACAGATGACGGAAGACCCGTGGATGAAAGACGTTAAGAAATTTAAAAAAGGCCAGATTGTAGAGGGAGTTGTTACTAGGATTACCCCGTTTGGGGCCTTTGTGCAGTTAACCCCTTCTATAGAGGCTTTGGTACATGTTTCTGAGATCGTAGATAGTGATAAAAATGATTCAGTTGACCCAGAAAAGATATTCAAACTCAATGAAAAGAAAAAATTCAAAGTTCTAGATGTAAATAAAGAAGCTAGGAAAATAGCACTTAGTTTGAAGGACGCGTAATATAGAGAGGTAATTATACGAGAGAGGGCTTGTAACAATGTCTCGAAAGATTGAGATAGAAAATGGGATTACCGTGGGCGCTTTGGCCGATAAGATTTCGTTACCTGCTACCAAATTGATAAGTGAATTGTTTAAAAACGGTATCCCGGTAACGATAAATGAGAAGATTGATTTTGATACTGCTCAAATTATCGTTGACGAACTGGACTTAGATATACAGTTGACAGTACCGAAAATCAAAACGCGCCCTATGTCTATTAGCGCCCAAAAAAGAGGTAAAATGGTATCTAGACCACCTGTAGTGGCGGTTATGGGCCACGTCGACCACGGCAAAACAAGTTTACTTGACGCCGTAAGGGGTGAAGATGTCGCATCGTCAGAAGCTGGAGGTATTACGCAACATATATCGGCCTATCAAGTTAGACATAATAATCGGCTGATAACCTTTCTAGATACTCCTGGTCATGAGGCCTTTGCCTACTTAAGACAGCATGGCGCCATACTAACCGACGTGGTTATTATTGTTATTGCTGCCGATGATGGGATTAAGCCTCAGACCCTAGAGGCAATCAGGTTTGCCAAAAATGCTGGTTCTAAGATGGTTATTGCTATAACGAAAATTGATAAGCCTGAGGCGAATGTTGAAAGAGTGAAACAGCAACTAGCTGAACAAAAAATGTTGCCCGAAGAATGGGGCGGAGACACCATAGTGGTTTGCGTATCCTCAAAAAGCAAAGAAGGTATAGACAAGCTGCTTGACATGATTTTATTAGTAGCGGATATAGAAGATTTTAAGGCCGAAGAAGGAGTCCCAGGTGAGGGGCTGATTGTGGAATCGCGTATGAAGCAAGGCAGGGGAGCTACGGCAGTAGCTCTGGTACAAACGGGTAATATAAAACTAGGCGATTTTATTGTAGCAGGGACGGTATATGGCAAGATTAAGGCGCTAAGGAGCGATAGCAATAAGCCAATAGAACAGGCAGGCCCTTCTACGCCGGTACTAATTAGCGGTTTTAAGGCATTGCCTAAAATTGGTGATTTTTTCAAGGTAGTAGGCAGCGAGAAACGAGCTAAAGCGGTAGTTAAGGAAAATAAAATATCTTCGGGAAATTCGGGTACTGGTGATATGACCAGTGGCGAATTACTCAGGATTATAAGCCAAAAGACCAACTTGAGAGAATTAAACCTAGTGATAAAAGCGGATATGCAAGGTTCTCTAACTTCCGTAACTGATAGCCTAAAGACTTTAAATACAGAGGAGGTAGCTTGTAAAATAGTCGGCTCCGGAATTGGATCAATTAACGAGAACGACGTAAGGTTGGCCGCTACTAGCGGCGCAATGATATACGGTTTTCAAGTGGCACTGCCAAATAAAGTTAGACAATTGTCGGAAAGAGAAAATGTAAAAGTAAAACTATACTCGATTATCTACGAACTACTTGACGATGTGAAAAAGCATTTATGTGACTTGCTAGAACCAGAGATGGTTGTAACTAATATTGGCAGGTTGTTGGTCCGGGCTATCTTTAAAACTACTAAAAATGAAATTATATGTGGTGGTGAAGTAACAAAAGGCAAGCTGGTAACAACCTCTTTTGCCAATATTTATAGAGAGAATAAAGTAATTGCCGAAGGGCTTAAAGTGTCCAATTTAAAGAGTGGACCAACTGACGTTAAAGAGGTACAGTCTGGCGAGATGTGCGGATTGAGCCTAGAAACAGAAAGTCGGCTAGACATTAAAGAGGGTGATAGGATTGAATTTTACACCAAAGAAAAGCATCAACGCAGTCTTTAAGACTAAGGTGTCTACGGTATCTAGAATGTGTAGTTCGCTTGACATGAACGAAGAGTTGGGGAAAAGTCAATAAAGGCTAAATATAATAAATGTTAAAATAGCGATTAACAAAGGTTTGTTATTATGTATGATAGAACAAACAAAATAGGGAATAATTATGTTAAAGCTAGATAATAAATTTTTGGATGAATTGGGTTTGTCAGAATTGCCGTCTGATGAAAAGAAAAAGATGCTGGCGCACATTTATGAAACTTTAGAATTGAGAGTAGGAACAAAATTAGCTGAACGCATGACCGATGCTCAACTAGATGAATTTGAAAAGTTGGCTGAAGCTAACGACGAACAGGCGTCCTTGCAATGGCTGGAGGCAAATGCTCCTAACTATCGCGAAGTAGTAATGTCGCAACTAGAAGCACTAAAAGAAGAAATAAGAGAGACGGCTCCTCAGATTATAAAAGCTAGTAAAGAGTCTTAAAAAAAACAATTCAGAAGCCAAGATACTTACTGTAACCGTTTATCAGATCTGTATCGGTTATAACCTTTTTGCCAGCTGGTTTAACTTTCACCAAGCGTAATGACCCTGTTCGACATCCGATATACAATTTTTTGTTAAGAATTACTAGTTTTCCTGGAGGTTTTATAGATTTTTGCGAAACATCTGCCTGGCACACCGTGATGTTAAGATCATTTAAGTTTGTATGACTTCCAGGCCAACCATAGTAAGCTCTTACCTCTCTTTCTATTTGGTCAGCAGGACTATTCCAATCTATTAAACCGCTTTTTTTTGTAATAACGGGGCAATATGATGCTTTTTTTTCATTTTGGACAAAGGGCCTTATCTTGCCACTAAGAATTCCCGGTAGAGTGCTTAAAAGTAGCTTTAGACTTTCTGTTGATATTTTTTCGGTTAAGATTTGTTTTTGTACTCTATTAGCAATCTTTACTGTTTTTTGAGCATAAATGGGGCCGCTGTCCATTGCCGGGGTTAGTTTCATAATAGATATCCCGGTAACGCTGATTCCATCGAGAATAGCTTGCTCGATGGGTGATGGGCCACGATATTGCGGCAATAACGAGGGATGAACATTGACTATACCAAAGGGAAATAGGCTAATTACGTTCTTAGGAACAATATTGCCGTAGGCAACCAATACACCTATGTTAGCTTGCAATTTAGCAAGTAGACCTGCTTCCTTATGAAGATTATCGAAAGACCTTAAGGGTATATTGTGTCTTGAAGCAACCCTCGCTATTTCTAATGGACGAGTATCTTTTTCAGATTGATTTACAACTATCATTTTGACGTCGTAACCTGACCCAATAAGCCCTTCAATAATAGGGGTGGTTGTTTTGAAGCCGGTACTTAGACGTTCATTGCCGAAAAATATCAGACTGTTTAATTTCCTTATCATAATCTGCCTTAATCAGTTGACCATTTTTATCTATTTTAAAAAAAGAGTTTTTATTTCCTTTGATGTGATCTATAAACAACTTACCATTTAAATGGTCAATTTCGTGTTGCAGTACTCTGGATAAAAACCCTTCGACTTTCATTTTGATTTTGTTGCCATTGATATCTAGCGCCTGAATTCGCGCTTTGTCATAACGGGGGACGGAGCCATATATATCGGTGACACTTAAGCAACCTTCGTATTCTTTTACTATTTTCCCCTCAAGTTTAGTAATTGTAGGGTTAATTAGAACTAAAAAATTACGATTATTTTTATCTTCAAAATTCTCTCTGACAATAATGACTCGCCAAGGCTTGTCTATTTGTATAGCAGCTAAAGCCACCCCTAATTCATGTTGTCGATTATCTTCCCAATCTAGAGTGGCGTTCTTCATATCCTCAATAATTTGTAAAATTTTTGGTGTGATATTAACAACTTTTTTTGATGTCTTTCTGAGGTTAGAGTGTGGAGCTGAAATAATTAGATTGCGAGTAGCTTTGCTCATGTGACGTAAGTATAACAAATACGCTATAAAACAAGAATGTTGAAGCAGTCTTTGTTAATTTAATCAAGCTAATCAATCATATTATCGAGAGTATTACAAGAGAGTTACCGGATCAATATCGTAAAAAAAATTGCCCGTAAGACTTTTAATTGCTTCGATAATTGTATGGCGTTTTGGCGATTTAATTATAATTTGCCATACGTGCATCTTGTTCTGCTTTTCATGAAAGCTGGGAGAGGGGCCAAGGACATCCACTGGATATTTTTGTAATTGTTTTTTGAGTTTTGTGCAACTGAGCTCTGCCTTTTGGCTGCTCCGAGTTTTAACTTTAATTGTGGCTAAAAAACAAAAAGGAGGGTAGTGGTATGTCCGTCTCTTGGATAATTCATAATTGTAAAACTGGCTCCAAGATCGGCTTTGCAAGGCTTTTATTATGGGGCTGGCAATATTTCTTGTCTGTATGAACGAGATGGTGGGCTTATAGCCACGCGTAACCCGGCCAGTTACTTGGTATAGTTGTTGAAAAGTTAATTCTTCAGCTCGATAGTCTGGGAAGTTTAGGCTACTATCCGCATTAATAACCCCAACAACTGAAAGATTCGGCAAATCAAAACCCTTACTTAAAAGCTGTGTTCCTATGAGAATGTCAAAATTTCCTTTTTTGATATCGTCGAATTTGTGACTAATTTTGTCTTTAGTAATAAGATCTGCGTCGAAACGAGCAATCCGTGCGTTAGGGAAAAGATGCCGCGTGTGTTCTACTAAGCTCTTGGTGCCAATAACGCTAAAACGCAAGTCCACGCTAGAGCAACTGGGGCATTCGGAGGGTGTTTTTTGCTTATAGTTACAACTATGGCAGGTAAGGATGTTTTTATCATGATGATATATGAGAGGAATGCCACAATTTGGACACATGAATAAGTAAGAGCAATTACGGCACTGAACAAGCCTATTAGTACCTCTACGATTTAGCAATAACAAAACCTGCTCATTGTTATCCAAAGACTTTTCGATTGCTTGTAATAATTGTTCTGCAAAATAAGGACTTTTTTTAAAATTATTAGAGTCGTCTTGGTCTATTACTGTCAATTTGTGGATGTGTTTACCGCCTGCAGGTTGAGTTAATCTCACTATTTTGTACCCTTTTCTTTGCATTTTGTAATAATCGTCAACATTTGGTGTCGCCGTGCTATGTATGACTTGTGCGTTATGTAATTTTGCAAGTTGTCCAACTACATGTGCAGAGTGGTATTTCGGTGTTTGTAACTGTTTATAAGAGTTGTCGTGGCTCTCGTCAACGACGATAAGCCCTAAATTCTTAAAAGGCAGAAATAGGGTGGACCTTGGTCCAATAAAAACGGCCGGGCCGCGGTAGCTTAAGCAGGTATTCCAAATAATCTGCCTATCTTTATTGTTCAGGTCGGAATGGTTAACAAATATAGGAGCATGTACGTGTTTTTTGAAAATTTCGTGAAGTTGTGGGGTTAGTCCTATTTCGGGAGTCATGATTAAAACCGATAAACCTTTTTTTATCGTATCAATCGTTTGTTTCAAAAAAAGTAAAGTTTTACCGGAACCGGTTTCTCCATGCAGTAAGACGCGTCGATTATTTAAGTTAGATATGATTTTAAGAGCTTTAGCCTGTTCTTTATTTGGTTTATGAGGCAACAAGTTGCTACCCAAGAAGAAATCGCTTAAAAGCAGCTCTATATTGGTCATGGACTGGTCTAGTCGGGTTGGAAGAAAAAGCGAAGTTATATGATTGGTAGGATCGGCATAGTAATCGCACATCCACTTTAGTAACAATACACTCTGCCTAGGCAACGAAACGTTATAATGCTTGGATATAATTTTAATTTGAGATTTAATTGTTGGTTTTTTAACTATATTAACAATTATTCCTATGGACTCTTTTTTTCCGAATGGGACTTGCACGACACTCCCGACGCTAATTTTTTCAGGATGGTAATAAGTGTAAAACGTCAAGCTTGTGTAGACGTCTTTCAGTGCTACCTCGTAATAGTAAAACATAATTTAAACTATACTCTAAAACGACAAAATGGTTTACATACACGACTTAAAAAGCTATAATCGTTGTTGTTCTAATAACTACACACACAAGATGCTAGATACATTTATAACATCACGAGTCCGACGAAAAATTATAGTGGTATATGCTAAATTTCCAGATTTCAAAACTCATGTCAGAGGATTGGCCAAGTTGATAAAAGAAGATGCCGGTAACATACAAAGGGAGCTTAAAAAGTTAGAAAAAGTTGGTTTCCTGATTAGCGAGAAGCGGGGAAATACCAAGATATATTCGACCAATAAAAGTTTTCCTATTTTTAAAGAATTGCAAGGTATTGTGTTAAAAAGTCAAAGAGCAAACCAAAAATCAGCTGCTGGCAACTTAAGACGATAATTAAGTTAAAAAGCTTTACAAGAGACAGGTTATTAGTCATCAAAAACAGCAAAAACAGAGAATGCGCTGTCTATATTTTGCATCACGCTGGGTAATAAACCTTCTTGTCCGTTCGCATAATTCCTTAGTTAGTTTTGTAGTGGTAACAGCGCGTTAAATTATTACAAGCCAAACCAATTCTTGAATAAATAATGGTTATATCTTAGAATACTCAAAGTATGATTCAAGTAACTAAAAAAGAAGCCAAGGAGTCTCCAGAAAGTCTAATTAGGCGTTTCAGCCGAAAAGTACAACAGTCTGGAATTCTAGTATCTGTTAAACAAGCGCAGTATTTTGAAAAGCCGATAAGCAAACGGGACAGGCGGAAAAAAGCAATTGTTAGACGCGACAGAAGGATGCTGAAGGCGAAACGGATAAAATTAGGCCAACGTTGATGCCTGTGAGACGGTGTAATTCGATAACGTCTTTGTTTTTGAGTTTGCAACAGAGGATAATGGGTGATTTGTTTTTGGAATGTTTAGATAAAGAGGTCAGTAATTATTTAATTTGTAACCAAAAGAAAGGTCGTGAATGATAATATTATTAGGAGTACCCGGCTCCGGCAAGAGCACTCAAGCCGAGTTGCTGTTAAAAAGAGGGGAATTTAGGTGGTTGTCGATGGGTGAAGTATTCCGCAGTAAGGCTACTCAAGAACAAAGAGAAAAGATGTTAAAGGGCAAGCTGATAAACAGCCAAGAGGCCATCGACTTGCTTAGCCAAGAACTAAACTATCTAGGAGATAAACCAGAATTAGTTTTAGACGGTTTTCCTCGTTATACAAGTCAGGCAAATTGGCTACTCGAACAAGTTCGCAAAGGTTTATTAAAAATAACAGCGGTAATATTCTTGTACGTTGACAAGGATGTAGTGAAAAGAAGAATGTTATTAAGAGGTAGAGAAGACGACAGTGAAGATGTTATTTCGAATAGATTCGATGAGTTTGAACGAACCTCCTTGCCGGCAATTAATAAGCTTGAAAAGGGTGGAATAAAGGTTTTAAAGATAAATGCAGATCAGAGCCCAGAAGCAATATCCGAGGACATAGCTAAAGAGCTTCGTTCCATCGGTGTCAGCGTTGGATAAAATGGGGCAATTTGTTTTAAATAAGGAAGCGTTGAAAATAAGCGGAGGTATTTTACTAGCCGTACTAAATAGAGTGATTGAAGAGTCTAAGATAGGCATATCTACCAAGGAGCTAGCAGTGTACGCTGAAGAGGAAGTTAAAAAGCTGGGGGGCAAACCGGCTTTCTTGGGATTTGGGGGGTATCCAGCTGTTATATGTATCTCCGTGAATGAACAAGTGGTTCACGGTTTGCCAAATAACTATAGATTGAAAGATGGGGATGTAGTGGGTTTCGATTTTGGTGTTGATTATCAAGGTATGATAACAGATGCTGCCAGGACGATAATTGTTGGAAATAAAACCGGCCCCAACAAACGGCTGGTTGACACTACCAGGGTTGCTCTAAACAAAGGTATAGATCGAGTTAAACCCGGTGCACGAATCGGAGATGTTAGCCAGGCGATTCAGCATGCGCTAGAATCAAAAGGTTTTAGCGTAGTAAAAGATTTGGTGGGCCACGGTGTTGGGAAATCTCTCCATGAGGAGCCCAATATACCAAATTACGGATTGGCGGGCGAAGGTCCGACGATAAAGAAGGATCAAGTGCTAGCCATAGAGCCGATGTCTACAAATGGCTCATCTAAAATAATAACCTTAGCAGATGGTTGGACTATAGCCACAGCCGATGGCAGTATGTCAGCACATTTTGAAGACACCGTTTTGGTAGTCGAAGACGGGGCTGAGATTTTAACACGCTAAGTTTAAGAGTATAGCGGTTATGTTGAAGATTCCTAACGTCAAGGATTATACTACATAGTATGCGAAGATTTCCGTACTATGTAGGGTTAGATATAGGTACTTATAAGGTAAGATGTGTGGTGGGCATGCTCGAGACGACATCAACCGGTAGCAGGGTAATGAATGTTATTGGCGCAGGAAACTGTTTGAATCTCGGAATGCGAAAAGGTAATGTGGTTCACTTTGAGGACGTGGCTAGAGCTATAGAAGAAGCAGTACTAGAAACAGAGAGGATGGCAGGTATTAAAATCAATGCTGCAACAATAAATGTTAATGGGGCTCATATAGAGTGTCAGCCGTCGAGAGGTATAGTTGCTATAAGTAGCCAAAACCACCAAATTAGTGAGGAAGATCGCGTTAGAGTAGAAGAAGCGGCCAATTTAATAAATCTACCTGCCAACCGCGAAATTATTCAGGTGTATGCAAAAAACTATTTAATAGATGGGCAAGGGAATATAAAAGACCCTATAGGTATGAGAGGTATGCGCTTAGAGGTGGATACTCTGGTTGTGACTGCCAGTTTGCCATTATTGAAATCACTTGACTTGGCTCTAGAGAGAGCGAATATAATGCCACGGTACCATACCGTATCCGGTCTAGCGGCAGCTGAAGCTGTGCTGGACAGAAAGCAAAAAGAATCAGGTGCCGCGGTTATAGATATCGGAGCAGGCACCACTAACTTGGTAATTATCGAGGAGGGCGAAGTAGTATATGTTGCAGTTATCCCGATTGGCAGTCAAAACCTAACTAACGATTTAGCGATAGGATTAAAAACAGATTTGGATGTCGCCGATAAAGTAAAGATTACGCATACAACGTTAAATTTTGAAAAACCACCAGCAGAATCGGTTAGCGTGGAATACCAAGGAAAGAGATATTATTTTAGTGAAAAAATGGTACGTCTAGTGGTAGAGGCTAGAATGGAAGAGTTATTCGAGCAAATAGATCGTGAACTAAAGAAAGTAAATAAGTCTAGGAAATTACCTGGGGGTGTGGTGTTGGTTGGGGCTACCGCCGACATGCCGGGGATTGCTGATTTTGCTCGCGAAAAATTACAACTATCAGCCAAAAAAGGAAAAATTACTGATTTAGGCGGTCTAACTGAGAATGTCAATAACTCTGAATATGCCACGGTGGTCGGACTTATGATAATGGACATGCTGCTGGACGGCAACCAAGTAGCAATTAAACCATACCGAGAGAGTGCGGGAATAGTATCAGGGCTTTTTACCAAGATTAAAAATTTTACCAAATAACGGATAACAATCATATGCTCTATTTTTATTCGGTGTGTTTTTATGAGTAGATGCTTTTAATATTTTATCGGTATGTTATAGAATAGGTGAGAAAGATAATTTATAAAGGTAATAAACAAGATGCCACAAGTGACACCTGAAATAGAAACATTTGCAAGGATAAAAGTAGTCGGCGTAGGTGGTGCTGGCGGAGCGGCTATAAATAGAATGGTTGACGCGGGAGTGAAAGGAGTAGAATTCGTAGCTATTAATACGGACGCACAGGCTCTTCATCACTCCAAAGCGCAAAAGAAAGTGCATATTGGTGGAGATACTACGAAAGGTCTTGGTGCTGGCGCCGATCCAAGTATCGGCGAAGCAGCAGCTAATATGTCCTTAGAGGATATTAAAAACGCCATAATTGGTGCCGATATGGTATTTGTTACATTAGGTGCTGGTGGAGGTACTGGCAGCGGCGCGGGCCATATAGTAGCTCAAGCTGCTAGAGACGCAGGGGCTCTGGTGGTGGGTTTTGCTACTAAACCGTTTGCTTTTGAAGGCGAAAAGAGGAGCAGGAATGCCGACTACGCCATAGACAAATTAAGCGATAGCGTTGATACTTTAATAACAATTCCAAACGACAGACTACTGCAAACAATTGACCGAAAGACCCCTTTACTAGAAGCTTTTAAGGTTGCAGACGACGTTTTAAGACAGGGTGTTCAAGGAATATCAGACTTAATTACGGTGCATGGCTTGATTAATCTAGATTTTGCAGATGTCAAAACAGTAATGCAAAGTGCTGGAAGCGCATTAATGGGTATAGGAAGAGCAAGCGGTGATGATAGAGCTGTTGAGGCTGCCCACCAAGCTATCGAATCGCCATTACTAGAAGTTTCCATAGACGGGGCGAGAGGTGTGCTATTTAACGTTATAGGCGGTCCAGATATGACAATGCACGAAATTAATGCGGCTGCTGAGATTATTACGGCGGCAGCCGATCCAGAAGCTAATATAATATTTGGAGCCACTATTAATCCGGAACTAGAAGGAGAGATTGCTATTACCGTGGTGGCCACCGGTTTTGATTCTGCATACTATGTCAACAGAGGGCACATAAGACCAGATTTGTCCGAATTTAAGTCAGTGGTAGAAGATATTGATAATGTGTCTTCAGAGATACAAGACGCCCAGCCTAAAGAGAAAGATATTGAAGAAGATATTAAAGGCTTGGATATGAACGTTGGTGATAAGAGAGAAAAAACTACGGACGAAAAACTTAAGGAAGACACTGCTTTGCCAAATATTTGGACGTTTGATGCCGAGGAATCCGAAAAGGGAAATAAATTTGATAAACCGTCTTTTTTGAGAAGATTTAAAAAATCAAAAAAGAACAAAAAATAATTGCAAACACTATATGAAGTGTAGTAGAATCTAACTATATACTATATATAGGGTTTTGTGAGTTAGATATAAAATGAAATGTCAAAAGTGCCAATATTTTGATACTAAAGTTATAGAATCTAGAGATACGACTGAGGGCGAAGTCGTCAGAAGGCGTAGGGAATGTCCTAAATGTAACTGCAGGTTTACGACTTATGAACGCTTTGAAAGGCCCCATCTGGTGGTGATAAAAAACAACGAATCCAGGGAATTATTTAGCAGAGCTAAGTTATTGGCAGGGCTTCACAAAGCGTGCGAAAAAACGCAAGTAACGAGCGCTCAACTAGACGGCCTTGTAGCGAAAATAGAAAATGATTTGTATAATCGCGGCGAACCGGAAATCCATTCTAGAGAGATAGGAGAAATGGTAATGAATAACTTGGCCGACTTATCAGAAGTTGCTTATGTAAGATTTGCTAGCGTATATCGCCGATTTCAAGACATCACTGGTTTCGAGACAGAGTTGAAGCAGCTAAAATCTAAAAGGAAAAACAAATGAAGTAGGCCTGAGAACCAGTTCGTTCTGTTCAAATTGCATTGTGATTAAAGTGGTTTGGACAAAGCGCGCTGTTTGGGTGGTGGCGAGCTTTAATAAAAAATAAGTGAGGAAAAGTAAAATGTCACAAACCGGTATTTTGGGAATAAACAAACTATTTACTACAGGATATAAAGATCCATATAGCTATACAAAATGGGTTAAGAGAGACGCTCAAATAATCAACCCTGTTAATAATCAAGTAGTGTTCGAGCAGAAAAATGTCGAGTTTCCTGACGACTGGTCCTTGAATGCGGTTAATATCGTAGCTCAAAAATATTTTGCTGGCACCCCGGGGTCGCCCGAAAGAGAATTTTCGCTAAGGCAGCTTATAGATAGGGTTGTTAATACTATTACGACATATGGATTTCAGAACGGTTATTTCGACGACAAAAAAGAGAGTAAGGCGTTTAGTGAGGAGTTAAAGTATATATTGGCCTCCCAAAGGGCGTCTTTCAATTCTCCGGTTTGGTTTAACATCGGCGCCGAGGGTCGAAAACAGCAGGCTAGCGCCTGCTTTATATTGGGTATAGAAGACGACATGAAATCTATACTAAATTGGTATGTTGAAGAGGGGGTAATTTTTAAGGGCGGCTCAGGTTCTGGGATAAATCTATCAGCAATAAGATCGAGTTCTGAGTATTTGAGTGCTAGTGGCGGCAAGGCGTCAGGCCCTGTGAGTTTTATGAGGGGAGCTGATGCCAGCGCAGGAACAATAAAAAGTGGAGGAAAGACAAGGCGGGCTGCAAAAATGGTTATTTTAAATGCAGACCACCCTGATATTGAAGAATTTATTTGGTGTAAGGCGATAGAAGAAAGAAAAGCCCGCGTCTTACAGGAGGCTGGCTTTGATATGGACCTAGATGGAAAGGATAGTTTTAGTGTTCAGTATCAAAATGCTAACAACTCAGTAAGAGTAACGGATGATTTTATGAAAGCCGTCGAAAAGGACGAAGACTGGGGCTTGAAAGCAATTACAACCGGTGCGGTTTTGAAAACGGTTAAAGCTAAAGACTTGTTCAGGCAATTCGCTGAAGCCACGTGGGAATGCGCTGACCCTGGTATGCAATTTGATTCAACAATCAACAAATGGCATACGACTCCAAATGCGGGACGTATCAATGCTTCTAACCCGTGTAGCGAATACATGCATTTAGACAACTCGGCCTGTAATTTAGCCTCGATTAATCTACTGAAGTTTTTAAACTCAGATGGTAGTTTTGATATAGAGGCTTTTAAGCATACAGTAGATACTATCTTTTTAGCTCAGGAGTTACTAGTGGGCTACTCTTCATATCCTACAGAAAATATATCTAAAAATGCGAAAAGTTATAGGGCATTGGGCCTGGGCTACGCTAATCTTGGAGCTTTATTGATGGCGCAAGGCCTACCTTACGATTCTGAAGACGGGAGAGCTCAAGCGGCGACAATAACTGCATTACTGACAGGTCAAGCGTATTCAATGAGCGCAAAAATAGCTAAGAAAGTTGGGCCCTTTGCCGGATTTAACAAAGATAAGAAGGCGATGCTGGGTGTTATAAAGATGCATAGAAAGGAGCTTAAGGGCATTGATGCTCGTTTAGTGCCGGAAGAGTTGTTGAATTCTGCTTCTGAGGCTTGGGAAGAAGCCGTCCAACTATCAGAAGAATATGGGGTAAGGAATTGCCAGGCTAGCGTATTAGCGCCAACGGGTACTATAGGCTTTATGATGGATTGCGACACGACTGGTATCGAACCTGATTTAGGGCTAATTAAAATAAAAAAACTAGTTGGTGGAGGTGTGATTAGTATTGTAAATCAAACGGTGGAAAGGTCACTGAGAGCTTTAGGATACACGAAAACCCAAACAGACAACATAATAGCCTATATAGATAAAGAAAAAACAATAGTTGGAGCTCCTGGGTTAAAAGAAGAACATACTTCAGTTTTTGCTTGTTCAATGGGCGACAACTCTATACATTACATGGGGCATATTAAAATGATGGCCGCCGTGCAACCATTTTTGTCTGGAGCGATAAGTAAGACGGTCAACCTCCCAGAGTCGGTGACCGTAGAAGATATAGAGCAGCTTCATATTGAAGCGTGGAAAATGGGCCTAAAGGCGGTGGCGATTTATAGAGATGGATGTAAGGTGGGCCAACCACTAGCCACAGCCAAGAAGGATAGCAGCCAAAGCGAAATAGGTTCATCTCAAGACTCTTTCATATTGAAGGGGGCTATAAAGAGGGAGTTGCCTAAGCGTAGAAAAAGCTATACCTATAAATTTCAGATTGCGGATTTGAAAGGCTACTTTACTGTCGGTGAATTTGACGATGGCACCCCCGGTGAGTTGTTTATGAGAGTTGCTAAACAAGGATCGACACTGTCCGGCTTAATGGATTCTTTTGCCATATCAGTTAGTCATGGTTTGCAATACGGGGTTCCACTAAAAAGCTATGTAAGAACTTTGATGGGAACGAGTTTCGCGCCCTCAGGAATCACGAGCGATGAGGATATAAGAATGGCGAGCTCTGTAACAGATTACGTCGTCAGACGTTTAGCTATGGACTATCTATCTTTTGACGATCGTTTAGAACTAGGTCTGGCAGATATAGAAGACATGCCTGACAATCAAACTACTCTATTATCGGCCAGCGATACAATGTATCAGCCTAATGTTGATAAAGACAAGGATGTTATTACTACTGACAACGTACAACTGCGAAATGATAAGGGGTTGGGTATTGCCAACGACATATCAGCGCCGTTATGCTATAACTGTGGCAACCAGACACAGCGGGCAGGGAGTTGCTATGTATGTACCTCCTGCGGCTCGACGACTGGTTGTAGTTAAAAGATATGGTTAATAAAGAGGGTGGTTTGAAGAAATGAAGGTAATAGTATTGTATCGTTTTGACTCGGAGCAAGCTCGACCGGTGCTAGAGTTTACCAGAGAGTATGAATCTAGAACAGGGCGGGACTTAGCTCACTACGATATTGAAACGAGAGAAGGAAGTGATTTAGCAAAACTTTATGATGTAACACAGTACCCTGCAGTTATAGCTCTGACTGAGGATGGACAAATGCTACACCTTTGGCAGGGTCAACAACTGCCACTGATAAATGAAGTAAGTTACTATAATCAATCTAATTAGTTGCAAAAATACAAACTAATCGCGTATTATAAAACCACAACTAAAGAGATACATTTTGCTAATTAAGCAAGTGAGTGGTTATCGCCCACGAAGTATTGTGAAGAAACGGTGCTGAGCCTGAGTAGAACACGACGTAATGAAAGCTCACGTTAGTAGCTTGTAATTAAGAGACCTACCTCTGGTAAGCTGGATGGTAACACCTGACGAAAATTGGGTTCCAGCAAAAGCCAGGGGTTTTTGAAAGGTGACAAATGCAACAGGAAAAGGATAAAAAGAGTATTGTAGCCCAGACAGAAGAGAAGATACTTTCTTTTTGGGAGAAAAACGATATTTTTAAAAAAAGCCTCGAACAGAGAAATAATTCAACTGACTTTAGTTTCTACGATGGTCCACCATTCGCTAATGGTCAACCTCATTTTGGTCATTCGCTCGTCACCAGTATTAAAGATTCTATTTGTAGATATAAAACTATGAGAGGATACAGAGTGGATAGGAAAAATGGCTGGGATTGTCATGGATTACCGGTAGAGTTTGCTATAGAAAAGAAATTTGGAGTTAGTGGTAAAAAGCAGATTCTCGAACTGGGATTAGACAAATTTAACGCTGCCTGTAGAGAATCGGTTTTTCAATACAAAAACGAGTGGGAGAGTTTTTTTAATCGGATAGGACGTTGGGTTGATGTTAAGCAGTCATATGCAACTATAGATCGTGAGTACACAGAAAGTGTTTGGTGGGTTTTAAAGCAAATCCACGATAAAGGTCTGCTTTACAAGAGCTATAAAAGCATGCCGTATTGTCCTCGTTGCGAAACGCCATTGAGTAATTTTGAAGTTAACGAGGGTTATCAAGATGACGTCGATGATCCAAGTTTGTATGTTAAATTTAAATTACAAGACGAAGGAGCTTATCTGTTAGCTTGGACAACTACACCGTGGAGTCTACCTGGTAATTCGGCAATAGCTGTCCATCCGCAGGAGCTTTATGTGTATGTTGATGTAAAAAACAAAGACGGTCAGGTAGAGAGGTTAATAGTAGCAAAAAATCGTTTAAGTGAAGTGTTCAAAGAAGGCGAATACAAGGTAGTCAAGGAGGCAAAGGGTAGTTTGCTGGCAGGTAAACCATATGTACCACTATTCAAAGTTAAAATGACTCCTCCGATATTAAAGAAAAAAAATTTATATAAAGTAGTACCTTCTGATGTGGTAGATGTAGGTGATGGAACTGGGGTACTACACGTAGCTCCAGCCTTTGGAGAAGCCGATTTAGATATGGGTGAACAACTAGATTTTCCAGTTTTACTGACAGTTAATCCTAGTGGTCACCTACAGGGCATTATTGATTACCCTGAAATAAACGGCATCTTCTTCAAAAGAGCAGATAAACTAATCATCAAGCGTCTGAATGAAAACAATTTGGTTTTCTTTTCAGGAACTGCAAAACATACGTATCCTTTTTGCTATAGATGTGAGAGCCCCCTGTTGTACTACGCCATTTCTACTTGGTTTATAAAAGTACCTGATATTAAACAGAGTTTAATAAAAAACGCTAAAAACATAAAATGGGTACCGGATCATATAAAAGAAGGCAGGTTCGGTAAATGGCTCGAGGGGGCCCGAGAATGGGCTGTTAGCCGCAATAGATATTGGGGATCTCCTATGCCGATTTGGGTTAACGAGAAAGACGATTCGGATTATATTGTCATAGGTAGTGTGAGGGAATTAGAGCATTTGGCAAATTGTCAAGACGGTAGTATAGAGGACTTACACAGACCATACATTGATGAAATCGTAATTAGAAAAGATGGTAAAAGGTATATAAGGATTGAGGAAGTGCTTGACTGCTGGTTCGAATCCGGTAGTATGCCAGTTGCACAACAACACTATCCTTTTGAAAATAAAGAAAAATTCGAAATGACTTTTCCAGCAGATTACGTTGGTGAAGCTTTGGATCAAACCAGGTTATGGCTTTATGTCTTACATGTGGTATCAACTATCTTATTTGACAAACCAGCCTATAAAAACGTACTGGTTAACGGATTGGTTATGGCTGAGGATGGCCAGAAATTGAGTAAGAGGTTAAAAAATTATCCGGCTATTGACGATGTTTTTGCAAACGAAGGAGCTGACGCACTACGATTATATCTATTATCAAATTATCAGGCGCTGGATGCTGGCTATATGCGTATTAGCAGGGAATCGATGAAAGATGTCAGCCGTAATGTAATAGGCACACTGAGTAATTCTTTTAGATTTTTTAAAACGTACGCTGATATAGACAAGTGGAAGCCTGGTAAAAAGGTCGTGGAGCCTAAGTCGGTGAACGTTCTAGATAGATGGATACTTGCTAGGCTAAATCAAACTATCGATGTGGTTACGAAAGAGGCGGATAGTTACAGATTAGCTCATGCTATCAATCCGGTTTTTGGACTAATAGATGATTTATCAAATTGGTACATAAGGCGATCAAGGAGACGTTTCTGGAAAAGCGAAGACGACAGGGACAAACATGATGCTTACAATACTTTACACTATTGCTTGGTGAGGATTAGCCAGATTTTATGCCCATGGGCACCGTTTATATCCGAAAGCATATGGGTAGAATTAACTAAAGACACCGACGAACCCTTGTCTGTGCACTTAAGTGATTGGCCAAAAAGCGGTACTAAGTTTAACAAGAAGATAATAGACGAAATGAGTTTAGTCAGAAGTTACATAGTAGAAGGCTTGAGTCAACGAGCCGAAGCTAAAATTAAAATTAGACAACCATTAAAAGAATTAAAAGTAAATGCTACAACAAATTTAGAGAGTGCCTATTTAAACATTATTAAAGACGAAGTAAATGTTAAGAGTATCATTATCGATAATAAAATAGCAACTGTAGAGTTAAATACAACTATAGATGAGAAGCTTAAACTAGAGGGATTGACACGAGACGTAATTAGACACGTTCAAGAGACAAGAAAAAAAGCCGGTTTAAATGTCGAAGACAGAATATCTTTGGAATTACGAACAGACGATATCGTACTAAAAAAAGCAATCACCGAACACATAAACGATATAAACTCCGAAACGCTTGCCTTATCAAACAGTGTCAAAAATGGTTCGCAAGAGTATTCTGTCAAAATAGAAGACCGGCACCTACTAATTAAACTATCAAAAATAACCTAAACAGCAGTTTCAGATACAAATCCGGTCAAGCTATAGCATTAATTTGATTTCTAAGTAATAACAATCTAAAAACTGCAACTTTACTAACGGAGCTTTGTTTGTTAAAATCTCCTTTGAATTGTAAAAGGGGAAAATGATGGTAAAGGCAGTTATTGCTACTGGCGGAAAACAGTATATCGTTGAAGAGGGTGATGTTATTGAGGTTGAGTTACTTAATACGGACAAAAAAAATATAATTTTTGACCCACTTCTAGTAATCGACGAAGATAAAGCAAAAATAGGAAGACCTCTAGTGAGTGGTGTGAAAGTAAAAGCCGAGATTCTTGAGCGGTTTAAAGAAGATAAAGTGATTGTTATTAGATATAAATCAAAAAAAAGAGTTAATAAAAAACACGGGCATCGTCAACAAAAAAACAGAATAAAAATATTGAAGATCGACTGAACAATAATCTTGTGGATAAGTAACTAAGGATATTTTTGACAGTTGTATTAACTACAATAGTTAATTGTTGGTTGTTTTTATTTTTATTGGCTTAACATAAGGAATTATTAATGATGATAATTATTATGTAGCTAATAATACTACGTAGTTAAACATATAACGTACTAAAAATATAACTATTTTATGTTGAATAAGTAATTGATGCAAAACGTTGATATCTACAGTTTTTATTGAGAAAATTTAATCAAGGTCATATATAAAAAATAAATAAGTAGTACAAACAACTAAGACAAACAATGAAAGTTTATCTGTCAAGAGCTAGATATAGTCAAACATCATCTAAGGTAATTTCCCTTTGGTTGCTTGCCTGCGCGGTGTTTATAACCTGTTCGCTATTCGCGTTCCTGACGGTTTCTTCTTTGGCGGCCTCCTCCGACTTCTCCAAGCCGTTTTACTCAATTAGCCCAACAGAGTTGCCCGCAGGCAGTTTGGTTAGTTTGAAACAAAAAAACAGCAAGGAAATTGTACTGGCAAATTCTCGGCTAAGGAACTCAACACCCATTGGAATTGTGGTTGATGGGAAGGATTCATTGATTGCCATAGATAGCAAAAAGGGCAATGTGATGGTTTCCATAAGTGGGCAGGCTAATGCGCTCGTTACGAACCTAAGAGGTGACATAGAAGCTGGTGACTACATTGCCGATTCGGTGGTCAGTGGAGTTGGAGCGAAAGCAGAGTTAGGGGATAGGATTGTTGGAGTAGCGTTAGAAAGATTCTCTATCGCGGGCGAGTCGTTCGGCAAATATATTACCATTGATTCGTCATCCGGAAAAAAGGAAAAGATACTAATCGGTTCAATTCCGATATTGGTGTCGCCTTCCATTGTGAGTAATAGTTTACAGAAAAAGGTTGGCTTCTTAGAAAAAGTCGCCTTTCAAATGGCCGGTAAGCAAGTCTCAACAGTCCGCATTATTCTAAGTGGGGTGATTATTCTAGTAGCTATTGTGTCTCTACTTGTAATGATTTTTAGTTCGGTCAAAACATCAATTACGGCAGTTAGCCGCAATCCACTAGCTAAAGTTACTATTTTTGAGGCTTTAGCACAGGTAATGGTTATGATTGTGCTTGTCTGTTTAGTTGGTTTAACAACGGCATATTTGGTTATTAGGGTGTAGGGATGGAACCAAAGTACAGAGAAACACCAGTATTGACAGAACAAGACGCTCTACCGGGTAATAGTTTTTCTAACGAGGATGCGGAAACAGCCAAAAACGAAATTTTGAACCGAAAAATTGCTCAGGCGATGAGAAACAGGAGAATATTTTGGATTGGGCTGTTCGCTATTTTGCTCATTTCTTTGCTGTCGATGATAGGATTGGTAATTGCCAGAACAGAAAAGCCCCAATTCGTATCTAGTAGTGAATATCCGGCAGTCAATGTTCCGCTGAATGAAATTAGCAAAGAACAAAGACTGATAGTCGGGCAAATTAGCCGACTTGAAATCAATGGAGAAGCCGTCGTTAACGGTGGCCTGGTCGTTTCAGAAAGCGAAGAACCCCAAAACCCTCAAACCGGTCAAGTGTACATGAACAGAAATACTAAAAACCTTTATGTTTACAAAGGAGACAAATTCGTTAGAATTGCTACCCAAGACAATACTGTAACTGACATTGCTGGAGCAAGTGGTCGAATAATTCTGGGTGAGGGTCTAGCCATGATTAACGGTGTTTTAAGAAGTACTGTAGTTATTCCCAATATGCCTCAATTTAGCGGTGTCACCAGTTTGCAAGGACGGACAGGGGCTATCAATTTGACAGGTGCTAACGGTATAACAATTAGCGGCACAACTATAGCCAATAGCGGGGTTATTAGAATTGGAGAAGCTTCGGGCAATGTTGCTTTGGGCTGGGGGTTGCAAGTTGTTAATAATGTTCTATCCAGCAGTCTTGTGGTTTACTCTGGGAGCCCGGATATTATCGTCAACCAAGACGCCGAGGGTAATTACGCTGTAAGTTATTCGGGCAGCGGGGCAAGTGGCACAGTAGCCTTAGGTCCGCTACTAGCTCAAATAGACAACTCTACAAACACCTCTATATTTGTCAATAAAACTGCGCCAGGCCAACTCTTGCATTTTAGTTATAATGGCGCAGACGTATTTGTTGTAGATCAAAACGGAAATATTACCTCGGGTGCTTGGAGGGGTGCTGAAATTGGCGACGCCTACATTGCTGATTCGCTAACCATATCTTCTACCGGTTCGGTAAACTGGCTGGCGCTAAACAATTACCCCTCTGGATGCAATACTGGAGAAGTGGTTGCAGCCATCGGTGACACTTTAACGTGCGTTTCTGTTTTGGGTTCAGAAGCCGATACCCTAGCCACAGTTACTGGCAGGGGAGCTACTACTGCTACAGCTTCCAGCTTTACCGGCGGAGCCACTGTTCGTGGTCTGACTGTCGATACGGCCACAGTAACCGATGACTTACTAGTCTTAAGTGTTGCCAGCGGTGGGGCCAGTCGCTATACCGGCATCATAACCAGTGCTGATCTAACAGCTAACAGAACTTGGATGCTGCCTGATAGTAGCGGTACCTTAGCTTTAACCTCCGATCTACACAGTGCCGTAACTCTAGGTACGGCTAACGGTCTAGCCTTAAACGGTCAAGAACTATCCTTAGGTCTAGCTTCAGCTACTACCACCGGAGCT